>CXWK01063470.1_pt1 | contig 116133 bp, 117 predicted proteins | sample 590851 | NCBI WGS metagenome assembly CXWK01 (sample SAMEA3498364, study PRJEB10139) | wastewater metagenome | biome: wastewater treatment plant; material: activated sludge | place: Denmark | collected 2014-08-01
GTGATATGTAAAGAGCCCGTTTCGAACAGATTTCACTGTCGGGCCGGAATCCGAAAAGATGCAGGATCCCCGCCGCAAAAATGAAGCCAAGCGGCAGCGAAAACGATTCGCCAGGCAGAACGATGGCAAGCACCACTCCGATGCCGACCATTGACAATACGACCCTTTGCTTCAGCGTCATGACTGTTTCCTTTCTAGAAACTGAGAATTGTGAAAAAACTAAAAGCTGTTTTTAAATTACCACATGAAATCCAGTGCGTCAATGAGAATTTAAACCAATTTCTTTAGCTCGGCTTCGTATTTTTTCATTATGAGCATACTAGCCTGTTCTTGGCTCATGCCAGCTTTTGTTTTTTCTTCGATTTCTTTGGCGATAGTTTTAAAGAGTTCTGGATTTTTCTCCATCATTCCCACAAACATATCTATCTGCGCCTCCGGCACGCCCTTCATGCGAAGCATTTTTTTAAGTATAAAATTTCCAAACATGTCGGTCAGTATAACAGAATTTTATTCTCGAGCCAATCTGTACACTATTCCTTTATTGTCGTCCGTTATGTACGCCACTCCACCAGAGAAAACTTTTATATCTGCCGGTCGGCCGAGCTTCTTTTCATCATCTTCCCCCGCCACCAGCCAGCCAGTGATAAAGTCTTCGGTGCCGAGGTATTTACCTTTTGAATCCATTTTCACCCGAACTATTTTGTAACCTGTCGGCACCGTACGATTCCATGAACCATGGTAAGCCACCAGCAAGTTATACCAATATTCTTCAGGCCAGCCTTCCTCGGGAATAAATGATAAACCAAGTGGTGCCGAATGTGCCTGTAAGTCTACGAATGAAGGAGTTTCGTATGGTTCCATGCAAGGATTTCGCACGTATGTTTTTTTATCAAAATCAGTATCATGGATATTTTTTCCATAACAAATAGGCCAACCGTAGTTTTTTCCTTTTTCGATTATATTTATTTCATCTGGTGGAATATCATCTCCCAAGCCATCCCGCCCCATCTCACTGGCGTAAACTTTTCCGTATATAGGGTCGAGAGTCATAAATGTAGCATTGCGCAAACCTTTAGCATACACTTCCGTTTTTTTAGTATCAATATTGTATGAAAGTATTTTTGCATTATCTTTTTCCCCTTCTTCACACACATCACAGGACGAACCCACAGACACGAGTAGAATATTTCCATTTGGATACGGTAAGAATGTAAGTGATCGAGTAAAATGCCGGTCAGTGATTCCATAATCTATATCCATTAGTTTTTCTTTAGTTCCGAGTGATGCTTCATCCGCATTGTATTTATATTTTGAAAGTGCATCCGCCTCGGCTACATATAGATCGCAATCCGGCGGGTTCGCTACGGGATTACAATAAAAGGCCATGCCGTGAGGCTTCTTTAAACCTGTAGCAATTACTTTTTGTTCGTTGGCCTCGGATATACGGTCATCATTTGTATCAGCTAGCGCCACGATTTTTCCTTCGCTAGTTTGGCTCACCAGTATGCGCCCCTTTGGATCCATCTCCATGACCCGTGCGCCAGTGATACCCCGGCTAAAAATATTTAATTTAAATCCCTCCGGTACCGTAAAACCAGCGAGAGATGGAACCCCTGTATCAGTAATTTCTGCTTCCTCTGGTATATTTACAGTTCCAACAGTTGTTTCGAATAAATACCACGCACCGAGTACGATGACGATACAAATACCAAATGCAGTGTAAAAAAATTTTGTCATACTTTTAGAATTTTACCACAAAAATACTTAGGAATAATTTTTACAGACTCTCTTGTTCTTGTCTTTCGAGCTTCACCGCGGCCTCCGGAGTAGATACTGATTTACTCATAAAGAATATTTTCACTATACCGATAGCGATGATCCAGTACACGGCCATAGCGAGCAATGTGGTCCACTCAAAAACACTGCCTTCTACTTTGGATACTCGGAAAACATTTAGAAAAGGTGCTGCGAGTGGATAAGTGATGTCGAAAATAAAATTCGAAAACCCTGCGTTTGGATTTGCCCCTAGAAACTTTAAGAAGAATCGGAAGAGGAGTAGTATCTCGATGACGTCGGTGATGTACCAGACGATTTGTGTACCATGATAAATAGGCTTTGTGGTCGGTGAATTATACGTATTCATATTTTTTTAAAATAATTAAAAATTAAACTAATAATATGTAATGTAGCCGGACTACATGACTAAATCTTACACACAACTGCAAGTTCGGCGAGGTCATCCGCCGACAAGGTCATACTATCCCCCTCGTTGAATTCATACATTATAGAATCCGCATCTGGTACATGGTCCATACCTAGCGCGTGCCCGAGCTCGTGGGCCAATACCCGCACTAGCTTTTTCCGACTACTAAATTCGTAGATATCTATCTGTGCATTTTCTCCATCGGTGATGTAGACCCCTTCCTCAAAAGATTCCCCACGTGCTTCGTTTGTAGTGTTGTATTTATCTACAGTTAGATTCAGTGTATCCGCCAAGCGATTTAGCGCTACTACTAGCGCATTGATCTCGTCCACCATAGCTTCCAGTCGAGCCTCCTCTTTTTGGATAGACCTCATTTCTTGGTCGAGCGCCACCCGCCTAGCTTCTAGTTCCTGATATTCTTTTTGTGGTGCTCCACCTTTTTTGTTCCAGAAAGCGACATCTTTTTCGTAGTTTTCTATAGCTTGATTAAAAGTGGCCACTCGCGAACCATAGGCATTTTCTTCACGGCGGTAACTTTCGTTTAGTGTTTTGTATTTTAATTCTAGATTGTTGTAAGAAGCCTGATTGTTTTCCACGACTACGCCAAGGCTCTTGAGTTTACTGGTGGCTTCTTGGCGGTAATCATAAATCAAATTCACTTTCACTAGGTCACCATCAGTCGAGAGCGGGTCATAATTGAACAATTCTTTACCATAAGATTTTTCCCAAATAGCTTCCGCCTCGGTGAGTGCACTCAAAAAATATTCACGCGAAATATTGAACTTGGTATCAAAATTATTTATTGTATAAGGTAGGGGTTCAGTGCACGGAGTTAGCTCTTGGATAGCAAAATACAAATGGTAGCCGAGGGCGCCACAGATCACGAGCATCGATAAAGTTTTTAGACTATTCTTCACTAGAATATTATAACAAATGCACAAAAATGTAGTAAGATATACGTATGATATCGAGAAAATTAATTTATTTTGTACGTCATGGAGAAACAAAATTAAATGCCCTAGGTATTCGCCAAGGCCGTGAAGGCGGGCTCACTGAAAAAGGGCGAGAACAAGCTCTGGCCACAGCCAAAAGATTTCCCCAGAAAAAAGGTAAACCGCAGGTCATCATCGCCAGCCCCTACGAACGCACCATAGAAACTGCGGGCATAATTGCCAAAGAATTAAATATGCCAGTGGAATATTCTGACCTATTGATGGAGCGCCGAAAACCGACCGAGATAGTGGGCCACGCTGGCGTTGAACCAGAAACCAAACACATAGTGGACTTGATGGATAAATCTTTCCATGACGACAATTACCGCTATTCGGATGAAGAAAATTTTACCGACATGAAGGAACGTTCCAGAAAACTGGTGGAATATATAAAAAATAGACCCGAAGAACGCATCATCATGGTCACTCACTCTATATTTTTAAAAATGTTTATATCTTATTTATTGCTCGGAGAAAAACTCACCGCTTCTACTTACAATACTTTGAGTTATTTAAACCCCATCGAAAATGGTGGTATGACCATCTGCTCGTACGCCAAACAAACTCGCTTCCTCCGCAGACCACTCGAAGAATGGGACCTCATTATCTGGAACGACCTCATTCAAACCGAGAATCCAAAAGAGTTTTTTTAATAAACTCGTTGAAGGTGTGCTTATTATTTCTCCTCTATATTGTATCTATCCAGTATCGCTTCAAATATTAGTGGCGCTACGATGGTGGCGTCGGATTCGATTACGAACATCGGGGTTTCTACTGTTAGCTTGTCCCAAGTTATTTTTTCATTTGGAGTAGCTCCAGAGTATGAACCATATGAAGTAGTACTATCAGAAATTTGGCAGAAGTAACCCCACGGTCGCACATCTTTTTTCAAATCGTATTTTATACTTGGCACCACGCATATCGGAAAGTCTCCAGAGATTCCCCCGCCGATTTGGAAGAATCCAAGCCCTGGACCCTCCTTGGCAAGCTCTGGATACCAATCATAAAGCGCATTCATGTATTCGATACCGCCCTTCATCACTGTCGCAGGCACTTCGCCTGATTTTACATAACCCGCAAAAATATTTCCAAGTGTAGAGTCTTCCCAACCCGGTACTACCATCGGCAAATTTAATTTCGCCGCTTCCAGTAACCAGCAATGATCGGGATTTCCTTCAAAATGTTTTTGCAATTCTCCAGAAAGTAGTACTTGGTAAAAATATTCATGCGGAAAATACCTCTCGCCTTTCGCTTCCGCTTCTTTCCAACGTTTCAATATGATAGGTTCCACTACACGAAATGCATCTTCTTCGGGAATCGAAGTATCGGTGACTCTCCTCTCACCTCTGTCTAAAATATCTTGATCGTCTTGTTTCGTAAAATATCTATAGTCTGGATAGTCTTTGTATTTTGTGTGGGCGACTAATCGAAAAACTGATTCTTCCAAGTTTGCACCAGTGCAAGATATGGCGTGAATCTTTTTTTCCTTTATCATAGGCGCCAGTGTCACCCCCATCTGCGCGGAAGACATCGCCCCACCCATGGCTAGCAACATTTTTCCTCCGTCATCCAAATGTTTCTTGAATGCCAGCGTGGCATCCTTCATCTGCCGAGCGTTAAAGTTATGAAATAATTTTTGAAATAAACCTAAAACTGTGTTTTCTGTTTTCATATATATAGTATAGACGAATTTAAAGTAAAAAGACAACAAAAAAAGGCGACCTTGCGGGTCGCCGATTCTCTTCGATCTCGGAGTCAGAGTGCCGAGTATCACTTTTTGGGAGGTTGATTGTGTGAGCTTCTGCTCAGGAGGCTTCCCCCGATCAAGACGATGAACGCCATTATCGTCAGAAAAAACCCAGCATCTACAATCACTTCTCTCATGATGTTCTCCCTTGCTTCGCTTTAGCCCGCTGTTCCGCAAGTCTGTCCTGCGCTGTTTGCTTTGACCTCGTCTGGAGGTTGTCGACTACCGACGCCACCAATCGAGAGGACACCGGTAGCGGACGTCGAGGACGCTCAGGAATCGGAACTTTCTTCTTCATCCTTTTCTTCATGACTCAAATCTCCTTATAGTTGGTACGATTCAATACAATACTATTATATGTATACGCATTGTCAAACGAATTGCCTTTTCCGGATATTTATGCAATAATGGCACTCATGAGTTTCGTAATACAAATTTTACCGTACGCGCAGATAGTCATCTCAGTACTTCTAATAGTGTCAATATTACTACAGCAAACAGGTGCTGGAGTAGGTGGAGCGCTCGGTGGTGGCGATGAAGGCACTGTCCGAAATACTCGCCGAGGTTTTGAAAAGTTTCTTTTTTACTTGTCTATAGTATGTGCAGTGCTTTTTGCATTATCTGCACTTCTTGTTATAATAACAAAGTAACTCGTTAGCTAAGTAATAAACGTTAGTATACCTCTACGCCCGAATTGAATCTTTAAAATTTCTTTTTATGGAAAATTTCATAAGTAATACGCGTAAGTCCAATCTTTTTGGGCACTTACCTAAAAAACAAGAATTGAACATGGCCATATCTTCCTTTTCAAAAGGCGAATGGATGATTTTTATTATTTTCTTGGCAGTTCTCATCTTTAGTACGCTCGGTTTACTCAATGCCGTAAACAAACATTTTATGGTTACAGTTCCAGCATATGGAGGTAGCCTATCGGAAGGAATCATCGGCACTCCTCGCTTTGTAAATCCTATTTTAGCTAGCTCCCAAGCAGACGAAGATATGGTGACGCTAGTTTACTCAGGACTCATGAGAAAAAATTCTGACGGTACACTCACTCCAGATCTGGCCGAAAAATACGAAGTGTCCGAAGATGGCCAAAGTTATACTTTCACTTTGAAAAATAATCTTTTTTTTCATGACGATGCACCTTTAACTGTCGACGACATTATTTTCACTATAAACAAGGCCAAGGATCCTCTGACCAAAAGTACCCAAAAAATAAATTGGGACCGGGTGAGTATGGAAAAGATAGACGACAAAACTATCATCTTTAGTTTCCGTCAGCCATACCCTTCATTTTTAGAAAATACTACTCTCGGTATCATGCCCGCCCATATCTGGAACGATTCACCTATCGAATTGCAGGAAGCAAATACAAACCCCATCGGTTCTGGACCATATAAAGTAGAAGAAGTGAACAAAGAATCTTCTGGTACCATCAAGAGCTACGGGCTTTCTGCCTTTAAAAAATTTGCCACCGGTACTCCTTATATAAAAAACATCACCATTAATTTTTATCAAAATGAAGAAAGTCTAATTTCTGCACTTACCGATGGTAATGTAGATCAAATCAGCTCCATCACTCCGATGAGCGCGAAAAAATTGGCTGAAGAAAAATACCGCATAGAGTCCACTGTGCTTCCTCGAGTATTCGGACTTTTCTTTAATCAAAATCAAAATCAACTTTTCATAAACAAATCTATAGTAAACGCCATAAATTTTGCTATAGATAAAGACAGGATAATCCGCGAAGTATTGGCAGGCTACGGCACAGTGATCGATAATCCAATTCCCTCAAATCTACTCGAACACCAAACCATAAGCGGAGTAAATACTACAGAACGTGCGGAAATACTACAGGGAGCAGAAGCTATGCTCGCAAAAGATGGCTGGGTTAAAAATTCTGAAGGCTTTTTGGAAAAGACAGTCACCGACAAAGGTAAAAAGGTCACCACCCCACTCGCCTTTTCAATATCGACCAGTAATGCACCAGAACTCGTAGCTGTAGCTGATCTAGTAAAGCAAGACCTAGTTCGCATAGGTATGAATGTCGATGTAAAAACTTTTGAAGCTGGTAACTTGAATCAAAGTGTCATTCGCCCTAGAAAGTACGATGTGCTACTATTTGGACAAATAATAAATTATGAGTCTGACTTGTACGCTTTCTGGCACTCATCCCAGAGAAAGGATCCAGGGCTAAACATAGCCATGTATACCAGTGCCAAAGTAGACAAGATTTTAGAAGACGCGTTTACAGTTACCGACGAAGAAACCAGAACACAAAAATATTTGCAGTTTGAGACCGAAATTAAAAAAGATATGCCAGCCGTTTTCCTATATAGCCCAAACTTAATCTATGTGGTATCATCCAAAATTCAAGAACTTTCTTTAGATAGTATCATCACACCAGCCGATCGATTTAGAAATGTGAACTCTTGGTACATAAACAAGGAACAAGTTTGGAAAATATTTGTAAAGTAAATTCATTATTATAATAATTTCCGCCAAAGGCGGATCAGCCTCTGGCTGAAAAAATAACATCAAACATACAGCATGACAAAAAAATCAAGACTACCATTTAGCTCTATCACCAAAGACTCAGGAGAAGTTGCTAGCCAAGCGAATTCAAATGTATCAGCAGGCACTTCCCATATGTCTTCTAATTCACCCGAACGAAGAGATGGGGGCAACCATGATAAAAAACGATCAAATAAAAACTCTACCTACCAATACTCAAAGTTTGGTAAAGGACAAGCCCGTAAATCAAAACAAGGCGGTAATCAATCACAATATAAAAATCAAAGTGGTGGAAAAATTCCTGTTCCCGAAGCTGGAGTCATCCGCATCATCCCACTCGGTGGAGTAGAAGAAATCGGTAAGAACATGACCGCTATCGAAATCGGGGACGATATCATAGTTATCGATGCTGGTATGCATTTCTCTACCGAAGAAACTCCTGGTGTAGACTACGTCATACCAAACACTACTTATCTCGAAGAACGTAAAGATAAAATCCGCGCGCTGATCATCACACACGGGCATTTGGACCACATCGGTGGTGTACCGATAGTGCTTTCACGTATTGGAAATCCTCCAGTGTATTCCCGAAATCTTTCCATCCTCATGATGCGTAAACGTCAGGCCGAATTCCCTCACCTACCAAAAATAAAAGAACAGATCGTGGAAAATGATTCAGTGATTACTTGCGGAAAAATAAAAATCCGCTTCTTTGGAGTGACTCACACTATCCCAGACTCTATGGGTATCATCATCGAAACAGATCACGGCTGGATAGTAACTCCGGGTGACTACAAACTAGACCAAATAGACGGAATAGTCACAAAGGAAGAAGAAAAAGTTTATTCTATTTTTGATAAAGCAAAAGTTTTACTGTTGATGACTGACTCCACGAACATCGAAAACGAAGGTTTTTCTCTGCCTGAAGTAAAAGTGCACCAAGGACTCGAGAATTTGATCAAAAAAGTTCCGGGCCGAATGATCATCGCTGCCTTTGCTTCACACATCACTCGTCTAGCTCACGTAGTGCAATTTGCTGAATCCCTAGGCAAGCACATAGTTCTCGACGGTCGCTCTATGAAAACAAACATCGACGTAGCCATCGAGGCTGGATTATTTTCTCCAAAGAAAGGAACGATTATTCCAATCGAAGAAGTAGACAACTATCCGCCAAACAAAGTCATCATCCTAATGACTGGTGCCCAAGGTGAAGAATTTGCTTCGCTGAATCGTGCGGCCAACAAAACTCACACCAAGTTTGCCTTGCACAAAGGTGACACTATTATATTGTCCGCTTCTATTGTTCCTGGAAATGAACGTGCCGTGGAAAAAATGAAAGACCTCCTCGTCCGCCAAGGTGTACGCATCATCAGTTACCGAACTTCCGGCGAAGACTTTGTGCATGCTACCGGTCATGGAAACCAAGAAGATGTAAAATGGCTACACAGAAAAACTCATCCAAAATTCTTCATACCAATTCACGGAAATCATTATCGCCTCGTGCTTCACAAAGCGCTGGCTGTGGACCTAGGTATGCCGGAAGAAAATGTAGTAGTGCCCGACAATGGCTCCATCATTGAAATTTCAGCCGACGGTTCAAAAATGGTGGCTCGCAAAGAAAAAGCTCCAGCCGGACTGATGATGGTGGATGGCACAAGTGTTGGTGATGCGCAGGACGTAGTCATCCGTGACCGCGTCATGCTCGCTCAAGATGGAATGTTTGTCATCATCGCAGTGCTCGACCCAAAAACAGGAAAATTAAAAAAATCTCCCGACCTTATTTCCCGCGGATTCGTTTACCTAAAAGAAAATCAAGAACTCTTACACCAGGTTCGCATTATAATTAAAAAATCAGTGGAAGATAGCGCAGCGAAAACTTTAGCTCGACCAAATCAAAACCAAAATTCAGGTCAAACTGATTTTGATCACATTAAAGCTGATTTAGGTGAGAATATTTCTAAATTCCTCTTCCAAAAAACTGCGAAGCGTCCACTGGTCATCCCCGTCATACTCAGTGTATAATACGACGCATGAGTCATAACCGAAATATAATTTATCTAGCGGGATTTTTGTTTTCCTTACCTATCGCCCTATCGGCTTACATAAATTCTAGTTTTATATCTTCTTTTCTCGGTGAAAAGCTCACCGGTATGGTTTATGTACTCGGCTCACTGGGCTCAATACTCGCGCTGGCCTTTAGTCCTAAAATATTCCAAAAGATAGGTGTACACAAATTTTTACTGCTAACAATTTTCCTAGATGCTTTATCTTTTGGACTACTGGCTGTAGTAAACACGCAATGGATCATAATCACAGTTTTTATTTTAGGATTATGCCTAAACACACTAGTGATATTCTCATTGGATGAGCTACTAAAAATATTCTCTCAAAACAAATCCACCGGTAGTATTCGCGGAGCCTACTTATCTATAGTAAATATGGCTTGGATACTGGCCCAAATAGCTTCCGGTAATATCTTAAGTACTTTTAGTTTTAAAGCTATCTACCTCTTAAACTTTTTTATAATGATATTACTTTTAATAGTGTCACTATATGATCTAAGGAAGATTCCAGACCCGAAATATAATCAAATCAAGGATCTCAGCTATATTAAGGACTTTTTCAGAAATATAAATTTACGTCGATCCTATATTATAAATAGCCTGCTTCAGTTTTTCTTCTGCTGGATGATCATCTACACCCCGATATATCTATACAGTCATTTGAATTTTACTTGGATTGAAATCAGTGAAATATTTGCCATCATGCTCATACCATTTTTAATTCTTCCGTACCCTATAGGAAAATATTCAGACATTATCGGAGAAAGAAAAATGTTGATGCTCGGATTTTTTATCACCGCAGTAGCTTCTGCTTCATTATTTTTTATCACCACTCACTCCATCTTCATCTGGGCCGGAATTTTATTTATGACTCGAGTCGGTGCGGCCACCATAGAGGTGATGAGTGACGCTTATTTTTTTAAACACATCAAACCCGAGGAAGAACAATTTGTTGGTGTGTATCGTAGCTCTCCGTCAGTAGCCTACATCGTAGGACCCCTGCTCGCTTTTATTATTTTTTATCTAACACCATCTTTCGAATTTATATATTTAATTCTCGGAGCCGTCATGCTGTACGGAGTATATCTATCTTCGACGATCGAGAGAACTGATATCTAGCGAAGTAGAGAATTTTTATATATTTTTTCTTTATACGGCTTCATGCGCACTACTTTTGTAGTCAGTCCGGCATCTTTTAGATCATATTTGAGAGTTTTTACATAAGCACGCTGATCGTAACCGAGAGCAATGAAGTCAGGATGTACTTTTTTAATGTGCGAAATATAATTTTTCACTCCCGCAAGCACAACTTCATCTATTAATTTACTTTTTTTCACAAGTTCAAATCTTTTTTTCTCAGAGAGTCTCGGACGTGCACCTTTTATCTTAAAAACATTTTCATCACGAGCAATAGACACGATAAGTTTCGCATTTTTATTCAATTTTCGAGCCTGTTTGAAGAAGTTCAAGTGCCCCAGGTGCAAGCCATCAAAAGTTCCAAAAACCATTATCTTTGTCTCTAATTTTTTCATAAATATACCCCATTATACCAAATTTCTAAAGGATGTTTTAGCGACCCTATTGACGAAATTCTCACTCGCTTTCTTTGTGATAATTTTGACGATATTAACTTGCTGTGGATTTTTTTAGAAAGTATAATAGATACCTATGACATTCACAATTACTAAAAGAGACGGGTCCAAAGTCCCCTTTAATGCGGACAGAATTAATAAATCAATCGAACGTGCCTGCCACGGCATTGAGGATCCTATTAGTAAAGTTATCCAAATCGCTACCGAAACCAGACTCACTCTATATGATGGTATTACCACTGATGAAATGGACGCTGCTACTATAAACGCTGCTCTACAAAACGCTCAGTTCGGTACAGAATTCGATATCATCGCTACTCGCCTCCTAATGAAGACCATTTACAAGAAAGTTGTTGGTGATTTCGACAGTGATGAGTCAAAAACTCTAACGGAAGAAGAATTCAACAAGCTACACAATAGTCATTTCAAGCCATACATCTTAGACGCCATAGAAAGAGGCCTACTCGATCCGCGTATGGCTACACTTTTTGATCTAGATGAGCTAGGAAACAGTTTGAAGCCTGAAAATGATGAGCTGTACAGATACTCAGGACTATCAACAATGCAAAATCGTTATTTGATGAAGAACGAAAAACAAGAACCCCTAGAAACTCCTCAATTTTTCTGGATGCGCGTAGCTATGGGTATGTCGCTCACAGAAAAAAATCCTACTGAATGGGCAAAAAAGTTTTACAACAAGATGTCCAAGCTTGAATACTTATCTGCAGGATCTTCCAATATCGGTGCTGGTACTCCCCACCCAAAACTTTCAAATTGTTTCTTGATGGAAATGCATGACGACATGGCTCATATCGGAAAAACTGTTTCTGATGTATTGCTTCTATCCAAAGCTACCGGTGGTATCGGACTTTCTGTAACCAAGCTTCGCGCTGAAGGTTCTATGCTAAAGTCCAATAACACTATCTCAAGTGGACCAATTCCTTTTATGCACATCATCGACTCTGCGGTTCGCGCAGTACAGCGAGGTGGCAAGAAAAAAGGCGCACTCTGCTTCTACATGGAAAACTGGCACCTAAATTTCCAAGACTTCATCGATCTAAAGCAAAACAATGGTGACGACTACCGCCGAACTCGAACTGCAAACACTGCTGTCTTCATTTCTGACGAATTCATGAAGCGTGTTCTCGATGGTGCAGACTGGTATCTATTTGACCCGAACGAAGTCAAAGACCTAAACGAGCTATATGGTAAAGAGTTTTCTAAGCGTTACAACGAATATGTGGAAATGGCTAAAACCGGCAAACTAAAGATGTGGAGCACCATCCCTGCCCGCCAACAATACAAGAATATCTTGGTTTCTCTAGAAACTACTTCTCACCCATGGCTCACCTGGAAGGACGCTATCAATGTCCGCGCCCTAAACAACAACACTGGTACTATTCACTGTTCAAACCTTTGTACTGAAATCACCCTACCTACCGACAAGGACAACGTAGCCGTATGTAACCTGATCTCTATCAACCTTTCCAAGCACATAATCAATGGCCAAGTAGATTGGCACCGTCTAGAAGAATCCGTTCGCCTCGCTACTCGTCAGCTCGATAACCTAGTAGACATAAACGAACTACCTATCGCGGAAGCCAAGCGCGCTGATAGTGAAAATCGTGCAGTGGGCTTGGGTATGATGGGCTTCGCAGACACTATCGAGCAACTTGGTTACTCTTATGAGGACGTTGAAGCAGCGGACTTCATCGACCAAGTCTTCGAATTCGTTTCTTACATGTCTATCGATGAATCCACCGAGCTTGCCAAGGAACGTGGCATTTACAAAAACTTCAAAGGTTCCGGATGGTCTCGTGGAGAAGTGCCTATCGATACACTGAAGAAACTCGAAGCTGACCGTGGACGAGAACTCACTATCAAAAAAGATTCAGCCCGCATTCTTCCAGCGTTAGATTGGAATACTCTTCGAAGTAAAGTAAAAACTGGTATCCGAAACGCTACCCTACTCGCTATCGCCCCAAACGCAAACATCGGACTAGTAGCTGGCACTTCTCCAGGCATCGACCCACGCTTCACCCAAATGTTTTCAAGAAATAAAATTTCTGGTAAATATCTAGAAGTAAACCCAAACATGATCGTGGCTTTGAAAAAAGAAAACCTTTGGGAAAAAACTCGTGAAGCTATTCTCGAACACCATGGTGACATCGAGGGTATCGCTGAGATTCCAGATCATGTTAAAAGAATCTACAAAACTTCTTTCGCTGTTTCCCCTCACGCCTTTGTCGAAGTCGCCGCTCGTGCTCAAAAATGGGTAGACCAAGCAATATCTCGAAACATCTATCTAGAAATCCGCGATATCAATGAAATCATGAACGTATATACTTCTGCTTGGGATAAAGGCTTAAAAACTACTTACTACCTACACATGAAGCCTCGTCACACTGCTGAACAATCCACTACTACTGTCAATAAATCTGAAGCCCTAGGTAAAAGAGGATTCGCTGCCATAAAAGATAAATTAGCGTCATCAACATTAGACACAACTACTGCCCCTACTCCTGCACCAGCTGTCGCTGCACCAATATTAAGTTCTATAGAGATGACTCCCGTAAAAGCTATGGAAATGCCTGTAATGGAAACTTCTCCTAAATTAAAGATCCACGTCCCCGAAGATCCGATGGATCAATTATTGTGCGAAGGTTGTCAGTAAATTATAAGTTTAGTAATAATGAATTAAGAATATGATTTTAGGAAAAGCGTCACCAACCGATATGAATTTGCATCCCATGCACTATAAATGGGCTTACGATCTTTATAACCAAGCCGTTCGAAATAGTTGGTTTCCTCACGAGATACCTCTAGGTGAAGATCTAGCCGACTGGAAGAAAATGACTGAGGATGAAAGACACTCTGTAGAGTTTTTGATGGCTTTTTTCAATCCAACTGAACTTATAGTCAACCGTTCACTCGCTTTGGGTGTGTATCCATACCTAAAATCCCCAGAATGTCACATTTATCTAGCCAAGCAAATGTTTGAAGAAGCAAACCACTGCGTAGCCTTTGAATACGTTCTGGAAACATTCCCCCTAGATCGCGATCGTGTTTACAATGTCCATCTAGAAGTCGACTCAATAAAGAAGAAAGAAAATTTCGTCAATAAATATTTGATTCGAATGACTGAAGACAGTCTAAATATCGAGACAGCCGAAGGTAAAAAGGATTTCTTGCGCAACCTAGTGGCTACAAATATAGTTATGGAAGGAATCTGGTTCTACTCAGGATTCATGGTGGCACTATCCTTCCGTCAAAGAAATCAACTCCGAAATCTAGGCTCGATGATAAACTGGGTGCTCCGTGATGAAAGTCTACACCTAAAATTTGGTATTCAACTGCTCCACACAGTGCTCGAAGAAAACCCAGAGCTACTCACTGCTGAATTTGCTGAAGAGATCCGAAACATAATCATCGAAGGTGTGAGTCTCGAAGTGGCCTACAACATCGACATGTTCCCAAAAGGAATCCTTGGGCTAAATGCTGATTACGTAAACCAATATGTACAGTATGTGGCTGACCGCCGTTTAGAAGAGCTTGGACTCGAGCCACACTTTGGTGTCACCAACCCAGCAAAATGGATGTCTACCGCTAGCGACGTATTTGAACTAGTAAACTTCTTTGAACAACAAAATACCTCTTACGAAGTCGACGCTCACGGACACAAGAACGAAGAAAACAAGGACGAGAAAAAAGAAGAGTAATTATAAGTTTATTAAAGCTCTAGTTTTTGGCCCCACGATACCATCCGGCGTGAGGCCTTTTGCTTTCTGGAAAAGAATTACAGCAACTTTTGTCTTTGGGCCGAAATAGTTTGTCTCCTGCCCTATTGAGCCCGGTCCTGAAATAGAAACTGGAAAGCCGTTGGCATTTAAATATTTTTGTAATTCTTTCACTGACGGGTTGGTGGCACCAAGTTTTAGATTGATAGTAAAGTTAAAATTAACAATATTTTGTGTGGACTCTAAAGAAGCCTCCTCTACATTATTATTTTCTACAGGGGAAGCAGCCACAGTAGAAAATGATGTGGCGACACGCCTCCTAGAACCAGAACTACTTCTTGGTGCTTCTTCAACCACTACTTCTACTACAGGTAATATGCTATACCAAACATCATCTAATGCGGCAGCCTGATACCCTCCTATTACCCATAGTTTGTTATCAAAAACAACAGATGTGTGCACATATCGATCAGCCCAACTAGCGTTAGCAGTAGCTTCGGTCCAAGTAATACCATCAGAGCTATACCAGACGTCATTTGTGTGGCCACTATTATTATTACCACCCATTACCCAAAGTTTTTCATCAATGACAGCAGAAGCTAAGAAATTTTTATCAGCCCATCCAGCATTAGCGGTAGCTTGTGTCCAAGTCACCCCGTCAGAACTGTACCAAACGTCATTACGACGACTAGCATCAATACCAAATCCACCCATCACCCAGATTTTATTATCAAAAACAACAGAGGTGTATTGATCTCGATCAGGCCAATTGGCATTCGCGGTAGCCTGTGTCCAAGTAACTCCGTCGGTGCTATACCATACGTCGTTTGTAGCAACGAAATCAGCACCAGACCCACCCATCACCCAGATTTTATTATCAAAAACAACAGCGGTGTGATAAGCACGATCCGTCCAGTTGGCACTAGCGGTAGCTTCAGTCCAAGTAATACCATCAGAACTGTACCAGACGTCATTAGTAGGAACGAAACTACCATCAGATCCTCCTATCACCCAAATTTTATTATCAAAAACAACAGAGGTGTGACTAAATCTATCCGCCCATCCAGCATTATTAGTGGCTTCTGTCCAAGTAACACCGTCAGTAGAATACCAGACGTCATTGCGCGCAGTACCATCGTACCCTCCTATTACCCATAGTTTGTTATCAAAAACAACGGAGGTGTGGTAACCACGATTAGGCCAATTTGCATCACTAGTAGCTTCTACCCAATCCACACCAAGAACGGCAAAAGTAGTCACCGGAGATACAGCAGAAAAAAGTAAGAATGTTACTAAGAATATATTTAACGATAGCTTCATTTATTTTTTAAAATCTAAATATTTAATATAAATATATTATCACAATTTAATTAAAATCCGTAATTTTCCCAGCTTTTATTTCTATTTCATCTGCTTTTCTTGTTTTTTTTATATAAGATTTGGGAATAATATCAAAATGTGCCAATTGATCTAACTCCTTATCTATACCCCATAGATCACCTTCTAAAACCTCCCATCCGTCTTTAAAATCATTTAAATTAAGTGGGTTAGAATATTGACGCAAAGTTTTCGTACCGTCATTTAAAAAGTATTCGTGGAAATAAGACATCACTAGTTCCCGAATATTTTTATACACCGGTTCTCGGTACCGGAGTACTGCATGGTTTGTCTTCGATAGCGCCCCCCATAATCCATTTATTTTAAACGGAGCCACCACATGATCATAATCATACTTGGTGGCCTTCAGATGAAGCACTAACGGTGGAAAACCGTGGAGGGACAAAACATATGCCCCGAGCAGTGCGCCCTCAAAACAATGCGCTTCGCCTGCCCTCATAGAAAAAAGGGGTGACCGCAAAGTCTCTCCCCTTTTTTCAAAATTAAATTTCAAGCTATTTAAAAAATCCTGCACCTTAGCTGGAGTATTTAGTTTTTTAAACAGATTTATTTCATTTTTTGTAAACATACCCAAAATCTATTTCTTCTTGTCTTTATTCTTCTTTGGCTTCTTTACATCCTTTCTATACGCATTATTTCCCTTTCCCATTGAATTTGCGAATTCACATCGCGCAGGTCGATTAAGCGCGATGTTACTTCAAAGTTATGCTTTTAATTACGACAGCTTCGATTGGCCTGTCGCCTTCTCCGGTTGCTACATTCTCAATTGCTTTTACCACATCCATTCCTACTGTCACTTTTCCGAATACTGTATGCTTAGAATCTAAGAAATTATTCGCCGCAGTATTTATGAAAAACTGACTGCCGTTTGTGTTTGGACCAGCGTTAGCCATAGATATGGTACCTACATCATTCTTGTTCTTTGGTCCGAGTTCATCAGCAAACTTATACCCTGGACCTCCTGTGCCCCACAAAGCCGCCTTACTGTCATCTTTGGTTAATGGGTCTCCGCCTTGAATCATAAAGCCTTTGATAACACGGTGAAATTTCACATCATTATAAAACCCATCGCTAGCTAGCTTGGTAAAATTCTCCACTGTCTTTGGAGCCAAATCACTAAAAAATTCTATTGTAATGGCACCCTTACTTGTATTTAATGTTGCGGTCATTATTTTTTTATTATCTTTATTTTCAGTAACTACAGGTTTTACTTCCTCAGTCACTTCTTGATTATTAATGTTATTTTCTTGATTGTAAGCTTCATAATTATCTACCGGCGCACTATCTTTTGTAAAAAACCATATACCTAACCCAAACGCGACAACTATCAAAATCGGAATAAATTTTTTCATATATTTTATTCTAACACATTTTTAATTTTCTTTCTTATAGAAATGAGCGACGGCTAGAACTACTAAAAGCGCTACAAATCCAGAAAGCGCTAGCATGGGTATAGATATATACCCACCAAACTCACTGACTAATTGCTGAACACAAGAAACACCTGAAGCATCACAAGGAGCCGAATCTGGATTAAAATAATATTTGTAGTTAAGGAATAGAGCATCAGCCAAGCCTACAAGTGTCAGTGGTACTGAGTACCAAAACACTGACCTGTCCTTCTTTAACCACGCCACCGCAAATAGAAAAGCCTGCGGGAAGATAAATATTCGTTGCACCCAGCAATGAAAACACGGAGCATAATTTAATACCTCAGAATAAAACAAGGAAACAGCTAGTGCCGAAAAGGTAAGAAAAAAACCAATCTGAATAAAATTATCTTTTATGAAAGATAGATATTTGTTTTCTTTTCCCGAGAAATGACTATAGCAAAGTAAAGACAATGCTACTACAGTGAGAACCTGAAGCAAAATAACTCCAAGCCCTAGAAACATATTGAGGTAATGTACAGTTTCAGGATTCATATTATTGAGTTACTGGTAGCACGCAAGAAGTTTTTTCAGCCAATTGTTCTAGTGGTATTTTACCATTGAGCCATGTACCATCCGCAAATTCCCAAGTTGGGTAACTCTTCACTCCCTTGTCGATACAAGCCTGAGTCTGGCCTTTTCCATCAGCTGTAGAACACTCTACATAAGGCAGAAGTTTAGCTGACTTTCCAAACATCTTCTTTTGCGCCTGACAATGTGGGCACCAAAAAGCTCCATAAAACACTGCGCCTTTTTCTTGTAAGCAAGTAGCGAAAGCATCCAATTCACCCGGACCATCCGGCTCCTGATTAGATTGCAGAAACCCTAACCCCACTAAACCTACTAATAGTACCCCTAAAACTATAAAAAATATTTTCTTTTTTTGTTCTTGTTCCATAATATTTACATCATACCAATTTAGGTACAAAAATAATAGCCCCGACGATTACCGCCATAATCACTGAGATAAGTACAGCTCCAGCTGCCACATCCTTGGTGTCCTTGGCATACGGATGATATTCTGGCGAAGTCAGGTCCATATCTATCTCGATAGCACTATTAAAGCCTTCAGCGACAAACACCAAGCCTTTGGCAAACACCAATGCCACCCACTCCATGCCTGAAATCTTTAAAATAAAACCTAGATAAGTCACCATAATACTGATGACCACGGCAAGCTGAGCATTGTGACTAGTTTTAATTAATAACCCAATTCCCCGCCAAGCATGATTGGCACTTTTTATGCGCGCAACGATGGAGAACTTTTCTTTTTCTGATTTTTCCGAATCCATTACCTTATAACTACTCAACCTTCAAAGTTCCGACCATACCCATAGCTCGGTGAGAACCAACTGAACAATAATATTCAAAAGTCCCCGCTTTGTCTGCTGTAAACTCGATAACTTCTAGTGTCGGAGCTTGAGTTTTCTTTGTGGCTACACCGTATTCCTCTATAACAAAATCATGAAAACCTGCAGAATTTTCAAAATTTATTTTCACTCTATCCCCCTTTTTCACTGTTATCACCTTAGGTTCGAAATCAAAGTTCACCCCTTTTATGTTAAATTCTTTAAAATTTGGATTTGTTACTTCAAGATCCATTGAGGTATCTAAAGTATCACCCTCGCCATCTGGTCTCTCACTTTCAGTCAACTGGGTTCCGCCGGCTGCACTATTATCTACTTGTGCTGGTGCCTCTAGATTTTTACTCTTAAACCCAAAAAATAGGGCTACTGCCACTAAAAGTACAACTATTAAAACTATATATGAATTTTTCATGTGATTTATGGTTTCAGCCCGAGGCTGATCCGCCCTTGGCGGAAACTAATACTAATAAACTTAGTATATCAAATTTTTACTGAAATTGTATATACAGAGGCTGAGGGCTTAGTTTAAGTAATTCTTCAGGTGTCATAAGCACTGTTCCCGGGTCGAAAATATCGTTCTTGTAGAATAGTTTAAAACCAGTAAACTGCACAGGTTCTTTATAAACAAATTGTTGATAGGTGTTTTTCTTTTTCGCCGCTCCACCCCAGCCGTCCATGTGTATCACTATCTGCACTTCTGGAAGTGGCTTCATGAGTTGATAATTGGTCAGCATCTTCTGTGTATAGCGGTGTACTACCAAAACTTTTGGTGGTAGATTATTTTCCTTAACCAAATTTGCCAGATACTCGGCCGCAAAATTTACGTCCGTCGCATCCATCGTGCCCACCACTTTTCCGGGCTTTATTCCAGACGGACTCATAGCAAACTCTGGATCAAGTCCGAGGTGGACATTTGGAAGTTTTAAATATTTCTCAAGTAGAGGAATTTCTGTTTGAACATTTGAAAATCCTAACTGAATATCTAAAAACACAATCGCATTTATTTTTTCCGCCATAGCGAGTACTTTATCTATCTCCGTGCTTGGCATTCGAGCTCGGTACTTACCGTCCTTTCCTTCGCTCGCCTGAGCGACGACGGCTATATAATGGAGCGCGGGCACGACAGGAGTGGTAGGATCAGCAACCTCCCATTTTTTTACTTCGGTATCTAATCGCGCAAACATTTCATCTTCTGGCCACTGACCAAGTGCTCCCATTTTTGTAGAGTAAAGATTTCCGTAATAAGCAATTATTCTATTAAAAGGTAAAATCGCCCCTGCATTTGGATAAACAGTTTTTACTGGCCATTTGTATGTTATCGGTGGTGGGGTCACCGTAACTGTGCTTTCTACTCCGGTAGTTGGGTCTTTGACTATCTTCGTTGTTGGAGGTTTAGGAGGAGGATTGTTAGCGATAGCTAACAATTTAGCATCATAAGCTTCTTTATCTAATGGCTTTATTTCTTCTCTGTCTTTAGCCTTCTTATCTGCGGACTCTTTTAATTCATCGCTTCTGACGTACGACGTTCCACCTTTAAAATATTCAGGAAAAAAGAAAAACACTGCGAATAAGGCGATAAGTAAAACGCAAAATATCCAAACGTGTTTGCGATGGAATGTAAGTTTACTTTTCATTGCCATCCATTTAGTCTAACAAAAATCTCAAGGTTGATACGAGTCGAATCTTTTTATACTCCGGAGATGAAGGGTCTTTGTCCGTAATATCGAATACTCCTTGGTTACCTCGAGAAACACTACCCAGCCCTGAGCCAGAATTTGTAGAAAATTGCGCCGCAGTGTCCTTGGCATTCTTGATAGCCTCAGCCAGCATTTCTGGCTTGATACTATTTAAGTCCGAAAATTCAAAAGAAATATAATTTTGGTTTAGTACTACCCCACTCTTTACCAAAAGTAGTGTATCGTTTGAAGCAGATTTTGCGAGATCCACTTTTTTTGTATATACAGAAACTTGGTTACTAGAATTGTATCTAAAAAGTGCCTCTTTGTAAGTATCTTGATAAATATTTACAGGAGCTACGTTTATTTCAGTTGCCTCAAATCCTTTATCTGCTAAAAATTTCTTGATAGCGGTAAGATTCTTTTCAGTACTCGCATACAATTCTTCTACGGTGTTTGATTTTATTTCAAACCCTAATGACCAAATAGCTGTATCGGCTTTTACTATTCTTTCTGAAAGTCCTTTCACTTCTACGAATGATCCTTGCTTAGAAAAATTCCGAGCAGCAAAAAAGAAAACAACAGAAAATACTACCAATGCCGACGCGATGATCAAAACCCCATGACTTTTCATTTTTTCTGTATCCATAATAGTTTAATTATACTACATTCACATAAACATAACAACGAGCGCATATACGTATACGAATACGAATACGTATATAATTCTATTTAAATGCTGTAATTATAAAATAAGCAATAACGCTAGTCAGTGCTGTGACTACTACTCCCCAGCCCATATCTACCAAGGTCATCTTTAACGGCCAGCCACTAATTGTGGCGTGATTTGTCAGGTCGTATGCTCCGTATGAAGCGAGGCCTAGCAAGCGCTCCCCGCCAAAGAGCTTCTACCCAAGAAGCTGAGCTCACAGCCGGCAAAACAACTAAAAACAAAATCGCCAGGGCATACAACGGGTAGAAAAATAAAACAGGAGTAAAATTTATGGTTTTACTAAAAAGAAAACTCATGTGTGTCGAGTAAAAACCTTTGGCGATAAACATAAGCCAAATAGCGTCCAAAACCGCGAGAGGAATAATGGTGGCGATATAAGCAAAAAATGTATTCATATAGAACTATAATACCAAATTTAGTTTAAGTTAGTACAGTCCACGCTAGCGTAAAACAAGGTTCTAAAATCTTTAGTCATATCGGGTATTAGCATATCCTTGCCTTCTACTAATGGATACCAGAGTTTTTCGATTCCACCTAGATCTTCCCGCACTTTATATATTTCTTTTTCTTGACCCGTAGACCCTTCGATAGTGTATGTAAACACGACATCGATAGTGTCTTCTGTAATTGAACCAGTAAGTGTGCCACTATAACCATTTGTCGCATTCGGACCACTTTGTGTACCTGTTTTTGTTCCATCTACTAAACCATTTTCTATTTTTAATTTTATAAATTCATTCACTGTATTCGGCTCAGCCTCGGTTGCTACATGAGTATAGGTAAAACACTGCTCAGGATTTGCTACCACTTTCACTTCATCTTCTGTGCCAGACTTTTTATTCATAGCCGAAAACAAGTAGACTAGGCCAATAATAATGACCACTAAAATCAAAATACTCATTAATGTTTTTTTATCTTTCATATTTTATATTATAGCATTAAACACCTCGTTCTGATAATTACAAAGAGGTCGCACATGCCCCACTAGTAGCCTTGAAAACTACCGATGTATCGTAAGTAATATTACTGGTATCAGCAAAATTATCTCCTGTAGCCACCATCTCTCCGTACCCGCGGACAAAGTCTGTTCCAGTCCTCTTGAATGCTACTTCCATATCTGAAGTCGTACCTTCGGATTGGAATTTATAGCGTCCAAATAAAATTCCATCTTCATATGTACCCGCTACGTCACCACTAGAACTATCTTTCTCAAAGTTTTTGAAAACAAGTCTACCATTTACATCCGCCCCCACCTGATTCTGAATATTTAAGGTATACACATCTTTAGCGATATTTGCTACATAACACCCTTCTATGTTTTCTACAGCTATAGGTGAATTATCTTGACCCACTGGTTCAGCTGGAACTTTTTTTAAGTTTACATAAAATGCTATACCTATAAGTAGTACCAACATCAATCCCAATATAATTTTTGTATTTTTTTGCATATGTCCTTAAAGCCGTTTGAAGGCCAATTTTATTACACTTTCCAATATAAAATATTTCTTGCATTTGGTCAATATTTGAGTAGTATACAAATCAGATTCACCGGGGTTAGCCCCAAAAGCGTCGTGGCTTTCCCCACGTCAAAAGCACATTGAGAAAAAGGAACATTATGAAAACTGCGTTGATTTCCGTATCGGACAAAACCGGATTGGAAGATCTCGGGCATGGCCTAGTGGAACTGGGCTTCAGAATCCTGTCCACCGGTGGAACGGCCGAGGCCTTGAGAGCGGCCGGCGTACGAACCATTGAGGTAGCCGACTATACGGGATTCCCGGAACTGATGGGAGGACGCCTCAAAACGCTCAATCCAAAAGTCTTCGGTGGCATCCTCGGCCGACGCGGGATCGACGACTCGGTGATGACCGCGTATGGTATCTGGTCCATCGACCTCGTCGTCGTGAACCTGTATCCCTTCCAGAAGACGGTTGCCAAACCCGGCGTCACTTGGGAGGAAGCCATCGAGAAGATCGACGTCGGCGGTCCTTCCATGCTTCGCGCCGCAGCAAAGAATCACGAATTCGTCACCGTGGTCGTCGATCCCACCGACTATGACGAAGTTCTCAGTGAACTCCGTGAGAGCGGGACGGGGCTGGTCAGCGAGGCACTTCGACGACGTCTTGCAGGGAAGATCTTCGTGCATACAAGCAACTACGACGCTGCCATCGCCTGGTTCATGGGGGGTGAGCTCGATCCGACCCACAAGGACGATCACTTCAATCCGAGTTAGTTCCGAATCCGAACGACAATTCCCCGCGAAGCATCACCTCGCGGGGAATTTTTTCTTTTATTTATTTGATAAAAAGGTTTTTTTGTACTATTGTAAAGCAATTAGGAAGCAATTTTGCGAGATCGTCTAATGGTAGGACTACGGTTTCTGGAACCGTGTATCTTGGTTCGAATCCAAGTCTCGCAGCACTATGGAAAACGAAAAGAAAATTTTAATAAAAGTACGAGCGGTTATTTTACACGAAGGAAAGCTCCTAGTGGTAAGACATATTGGTTATCCGGAAAACCTAGTCGCCTTACCAGGGGGGCATTTAGAATACAAAGAAGAACTAAAAGAAGGTTTGTCAAGAGAATTAATGGAAGAACTCGGAGTAAAAACAGAAATAGGAAGACTAATGTATATTAATACTTTCATTGGCAATAGTGGCAACCAATACATGGAATTTTTTTTCGAAGTACTAAATGGAGAAAAGTACTTAAACGTTGAAAATCTAGAACGCTCTCACGCTCACGAACTTGAGCAAATTCTTTGGATTAGCCAAACAGACAGTAAAGAAATACTACCGAAGAAACTCGGAGAAGATTTTAAGGCTGGAAAAATTCTTTCCGACCAAGTTAGGTATATAAAAGATTAATTATGAAAGAATTTTTAATTTTTGGTTTAAAACAAGCCCGAGCCTGCGTATTCGCCGGGTCATTTTTATTGTTTCTGCTTATATCGAACCACATTCCCCTGTTTGGGCTAGCCAGATACGATTTTCTTTTTATATCTGCTCTCGTAATACAGTTCATACTATATTTAACTAAATTAGAAACCAAAGACGAAGTGAAGGTTATTTTTTTATTTCACATTATCGGACTTTGTTTAGAACTTTTCAAAACCAGCCCCGGTGTAGGTTCTTGGAGTTATCCAGAAGCGGGATTTTTTAAGATTGCCACTGTCCCCCTTTATAGTGGCTTTATGTATGCGGCCGTCGGTAGCTACATCAGCCAAGCTTGGAAAATATTTAAGCTCGAGCTAACAAATTACCACCACTATTTACTCAGTCTAATATTGTGCATACTTATTTATATAAATTTCTTCACCAATCATTATGTATATGACGTGCGTTATTTCTTGATCACTTTAGTTTTTATTTTCTACTGGAAGATACGAGTTTACTTCACAGTCACTGAAGTTCGCCGGTGGATGCCCATGAACCTAGCCTTTCTCTTGATTGCTTTCTTTGTATGGGTGGCTGAAAATATTTCTACATATCTAGGTGCTTGGAAATACCCCGACCAAATCCATACGTGGAATGTAGTATCAACTAGTAAAATAACTTCATGGTTTCTGATGGTCATAATTAGTTTTATACTAGTGGCATACCTAAAACACTTTAAAAAAGATATACTAAAAAGAACCTAAAATGCAAAACGATTTAGTAAAAAATACTGCCGAATTTATTGCCCACTCTATTTCAAGTCAACTCAACTTGGGTAAAAATGTTTTATTTTTTGTCACCGGTGGTTCGGGTATTGAAGTAGGAATCCAGATATCTGAAATTTTGAGAAATCAGCCCCACGAAAATTTAACTGTAACTCTCACCGATGAACGCTATGGACCAGTAGGTCACCCAGATTCAAATTGGCAACAACTCATGGAAAAAGGTTTCAGTTTACCTCAAGCTCGCCTCATACCAGTGCTCACTGGTGATGACGCTAACATTACTACTAAAAAATTTAATCAAGAATTAGAAAAGGAACTAGCTAAAAGTTCTTATAAAATCGGGCTGTTTGGTATCGGGGCTGATGGACACACTGCTGGCATACTGCCTGAAAGTGAAGCGGTAAATTCCCCCGATTTAGCGTATACTTATAAAACAGAAAAATTCGAACGCATCACCATCACCCCAAAGCTGATTGTGGAGCTCAATGAGGCTGTAGTATATGCCAAGGGTGAAGAGAAATGGAAAACTTTAGAAGAATTACAGCACGATAAGGATATCCATAAACAACCAGCGCAAATATTAAAAGTGGTTCCACTGCTTACAATGTTTACAGATTATAAAAAAGAATAAATATATGAAAATAGCAATAATGGGATTAGGGAAAATGGGAAGTCAGATAGCACAAAAACTCGAAGAGGGTGGTTTTACTGTAATTCCACACCATACAGAAGATGACAAGGCGAAAACTATAGACGCTTTTGGTAAAGATCAAGTGGTGATTTGGTTGATGATTCCATCAGGGGTAGTAGACGAACAACTCGATGCTTGGCTCGCTCTTATGCCCAAGGGAAGTATATTGATAGACGGTGGAAATTCTGATTTTAGACTCACTAAAGAAAGGGCAAAAAAAGTACAAGAAAATGGTTCTCTTCTCCTCGACTGTGGTACCAGCGGTGGAATATGGGGTTACAAAAATGGATTTGCCATGATGGTAGGTGGAGACAAGTCTGCATTTCAAAAAGTTGAACCAGTTTTAAAAACACTAGCTAAACCTTCAGGCGCTTATTATCATTTTGGGGAGTCCGGTGCTGGACACTTTGTAAAGATGACCCACAACGCTATCGAATACGGAATGATGGAATCATTGGCAGAAGGTTACAGACTACTCAAAGAAGGACCTTATAAAAATATTGACTTAGGTCAGGCCGGAGAAGTTTGGCAACATCACAGTGTGGTCACTTCTTGGTTAAACGAGCTTTGCCGTGATGCATTAAAAGAAAATCCAGAGTTAAAAAATATCGAAGGTGTAGTCGCTGAGTCTGGCGAAGCTCGCTGGGCACTGGAAGTAGCTCGCGAATTAAAAATAGAAACTCCATCTATCCAAGCCTCCTTTGATGTGCGACTAGAATCCCAAAAAGGTAAAACAAATTTTACTACAAAATTACTAGCTGCCATGCGCAACGCTTTCGGCGGACACAATATACATGGAAAACAATAAAACAACATACATAATTTTTGGTGCTTCCGGAGACCTAGCAAAACGTTACCTACTACCTGCCATAAAAAACATGGCGCATGGTGGTAAAATCATACCTATCTCCCGCAAAGATTATGCCAATCTGAAAAATTTGATACCAAGCGAAGGAGAAAAAATATTTCACCTCGCTATTCCTCCTGCCGGTGTACCGGAAGCCATAGAGCTCATCAGTAATAATTTCGGTAAAAGTGATATAAAGATAATTCTTGAAAAACCTTTCGGTAATGATTTGAAATCGGCAGAGCGCTTGGTAGAGCATGTAGATAAATATTTTTCTGAAGAGCAAATTTACCGAGTAGACCATTACCTAGCCAAACAATCTTTAAAAAAAGTGGTGAAAGAAGAATGGAAAAAAGACAATGTTCTAAGTATTCAAATAGTGGCTAGTGAAAAAATAGACATCGAAGGACGTGGGGCATTTTATGAACAAACCGGAGCCTTGAAGGACTTTGTGCAAAGTCATCTACTGGAAATGACAGCCATAACTCTCGCCGGTTCGTTTCATTTTTTAGAGAGAGAAGAAGCCCTAAAAAACCTAAATATTGTCTGCGACATAACTAAACAAGAATGTGTAAAGCGAGGTCAATACGAAGGCTATCGTACTGAAGTAGGAAATTCTACTAGCACTACTGAAACATTTGTTTCGATAAATTTAGCGTCAAATGATCCCGCTTGGCGCGGAGTTCCGATTACCCTATCTACTGGTAAGGCGCTGCGTGAAAAACGAACGCAAATAATAATCAAATATAAAGATGGTAGTGAAAAGATTTTCAATATCGAACATGAGCCGGGTGCCTATGAACGAGTCATTGCCTCTGTAATTAAAAGCGAACATGATTTATTTATATCAAGTGGTGAAATCCTGCAAAGCTGGAGAATCCTCGACGCCATAGAACACACTTGGAATGCATCTTCAGATGACCTCATTTTTTACCCGAAAGGAAGTGATATAATGAATATATGAAAAATATAATAATTTTGATTTTAGCTGGGTTGATAATATGGTTTGGGTTTATGAAAAAGGACGAGAAACCAGCACCAGTGGTAATGTCTTTTGAAGATTGTGCCAAGGTCTACCCAGTTATGGAAAGCTACCCAAGGCAGTGCAAGACTCCAGACGGCCGAACTTATGCTGAAGAAATAGCTCCACCTATCACTTATAAGAATACTTCAGCGGAAAAAATCGTAGTTACGAATCCATTTCCTGGTGCAGTCACAGGTAAAGAATTTAAAGTTATGGGTAAGGCTCGCGCGTTTTATTTCGAAGGATCTTTTCCAATAGATGTCTTGGATAGCCAAGGGAAAATATTAGTACAGACTTATGCCACCGCCCAAGGTGAATGGATGGTAGATGCTTTTGTACCCTTTGAAGCAAACATAAAAGTACCCGAGACATACATAGGTCCCGCCACACTGGTACTACACAAAGACAACCCTTCTGGCCTTCCCGAGCACGATGCTTCCATGTCCTTCCCTTTTACGATAGAATATTAGTAGTTATTAAAAGCTAATGCCTAGTGCCTAATTGCCTAGAGCCTAGTAAAAAAATATGAATAAAACATTAATGTGGGTTTTAGTAGCGGGAGTTGTGTTAGTAGGAGGATATGGAGTAGTAAAAAATAAATCAGGCGAAGTTTCCAATCAGGCTGAACAAACAGATAATAAGGCCCCTGTGTACTCCGCAGAAACTGGAAAGAAAATGGCATTTTCACAATTCGTAAAACAAGGTGGTTCATATAAGTGTGAAGTAAAACAATACCTTAGTGATTTTGAAAATACTGGGACAGTTTACCTAAGTGATGGAAATATGCGCGGAGAATTCTCTACTGTAGCAGAAGGAAAAACTATGGATACCTCTTTTATATTTAAAGATGAATACATGTACAGCTGGTCTTCAGCCCTACCAAATATGGGCTTCAAAATGAAAGTTAATCCTACTGTAGCAAATACAGACACAAAGGTAGAAACATCAGGAACTTATTCTTGGAATGCAGATCAAATTGGTGATTACAATTGCGAAATCTGGGCAACAGATTCTTCCAAATTCGCCTTACCATCTGGAGTCACTTTCCAAGATTTTAGTAACAAACAATAATGAAAACCATACAACTATTTTTGCTAGTCCTAATAATTATAGGTTTAGGGCTTATCTTTACCCGTGATAAGTGGGTACCCCAATTAGTACAGATAATTCTTTCAAATGAAAAGTCTGTTACGCCTGTACCAATACCAGAAACTGAAAACAAGCCGAACACGGTCATAACTAACGTAGATATAAAAGAAACAAACTTCACTGGTAAAAAACCAGTCATTATAGGTGTTGGCTTACTAGTTTCTGAATCAAATACATATATAGAAAAAGTAGTAGCTGAATTCAAAACTCAAGCGGACCGTGATGTACCAGACATACGCGAGAAATTCGGCAAAGAAAACCCTACCGCCAATTACACGATAGATATCAATGCAAAAAATATTAATACACCTGAAACTGAATCCGTAGTAATCAGTATTTACACTTACACTGGAGGCGCTCACGGTAGTAGCTACTATAAAGTATTCAACTTATCTACTGCTGAAAATAAAATATCGACCATGACTGATATTATCCGAGCAGACAAACAAACTTTTTTCACTGAATTAGTAAAAAAAGAATTGAATAACTGGCGCCCTGACGGCACAGTAGTGGTCTTTCCTGACACAGTCGCAAAGCTAACCTTTGCCTCGTTTAAAAACTGGACGCTCGACGACAAAAATATAAACATTTATTTCGACCAATACGAAATCGGCCCTGGAGTTTTAGGCGCTGTAATCTTCCCTATCAGCAGAGAGAAAATAAAAGACTTTTTAAACTAAAATAGAACTTTGATTTTTATAGGGTTTAGTATTAAGATGGCTTTAAATCCTTGACGTTCTTCCCATTTCAATCCAGAGAGGTAAAAAGAAACATATGACAGAAACAACACTCCCCACAATGCCGGGGATGCTGAGCTTCGAAGACCCAGTTGGTGTGCTCAGTGCGGCCGGAGTGATCTGGCATGAGCCGATCAAAGAAAACAGCGTTATCTGCCGAGTTCACCTTCCCTTGGGGTGGTCCAAGGTCAAGGTGAGTGGAGTCACCTTTTCACTCCTGGACGACAAGGGTCGAGAAAGGGCGACGACTTTCGAGTCATCGCAACCGTTCATCACTCTCTCGCGTAGATTCCGTGTCACACGAATCCACGAACGAGAACAAGGAAAGGACCAGAACCCCGGCGAGATCGTGGCCTGCGTCCGAGGAGAAAACGGAATCGTGCTTCACATGACTCAAGCATTCTTGGTCACCCATTGCAGGACTGAGGATGATCAACACGAGTTGCGAGAGCGAGTCGAAGACGAAGCCAGGGAATGGCTCGACCAGCACTACCCCAACTGGCGTGACGCCGGGGCATACTGGGAGTAGTCCACTACCATCAGTCCGCAATCACGCGGATACGAGCGCGCAACCAAAGTTGGTTGCGCGCTTTTTCAATTAATTTTAATTTATTTCTTACTAGCGCAAGCTTTTATAAAAGCCGTAAAAAGTGGGTGCGGTGCGAGCGGACGAGCTAAAAATTCTGGATGATATTGGGTGCCAAGGAAAAATGGGTGCGCATTCTTTGGAAGCTCGGCTATTTCCATCAGGGTTCCATCTGGTGAACGACCAGAAAATACTAAACCTTTAGCTTCTAACTCTTTTACATAAGCATTATTAACTTCGTAGCGGTGTCGGTGCCTTTCTCCTACCTCTCCTTTGCCATAGCTAGATCTGGCAATACTTCCCGCACTAAGCACTGCTTGATATTCTCCCAGTCGCATCGATCCACCGTATAAATTCTTCTTCAAGTTTTCTTTCTGGGATTCCATCACATCTATAACTAAATTTTTAGAAGCTGGATTTACTTCTTTGGTATTTGCATCTTTGAGGCCCAGTACATTTCTAGCATATTCTATGACCATCATTTGCATACCATAACAAAGTCCAAAATAAGGGATTTTGTTTTTACGCGCAAATTCTATTACTTTTAAATTTCCCTCTACTCCACGTGAACCAAATCCGCCAGGTATTATAATACCGTCATACTTCTTTAACTCCTTTAGTTTGGCAGGTTTTTTTTCATAATCCACAGAGTTAAGCCAAGAAATTATCGGCTTTTTGTTTTGTGCATAGCTAGAATATTTCAGCGCTTCGATTACTGACAGGTACGAATCGGACAAAATATAATCCCCTGTTTCAAAATATTTACCAATCATAGCGATCTTTACTGTTTCCTTGCCGTTGTGAGCATGTTTGGCAAAATTCTTCCACTTATTCCACGCACTAGTATCAGGCTTTCTGCACACCACACCTATCAGGTCACACAACTTGTCAGAAAGTTTTTCTTTTTCAAAATTAAGCGGTATGTCATAAATACTATCCACGTCGGGCGCAGATATTACTTGGTCTGCCCTCATATTACACATCATAGAAATCTTTTCTTTTCTTTTTTCATCTAAAACCTTATCTCCACGGGCAAGCAAAATATCAGGCTGAATACCGGCACCATTCAAGGTTCTCACCGCGTACTGAGTAGGCTTGGTTTTCATTTCTCCAATTTTGGAAGGCGTTGGGAAATATGACACCATTACAAAACTCACATCAGCCGGACGCTCATTTTTCATCATACGTGCCGCTTCAAGGAAAAGTAGGTTTTGATATTCACCGATAGTGCCCCCGATCTCGATAATCACCACGTCAGCTTTTGCATTCTCCGCAGCTTTTTTAATTCTGCTGATAACCTCGAGCGGAATATGCGGCACCACTTCCACGCATTTACCCCCGTATTCCAGATTACGCTCTTTATCGATAACTGTTTTATACACCCGACCGGTGGTCATGTAATTTATGCGAGTAAGATCAATACCTAAAAATCTTTCATAGTTACCCATGTCTTGATCTGTTTCATCTCCATCGGACAAAACAAAAACCTCACCGTGTTCGGTGGGGTTCATGGTGCCGGCGTCTAGGTTTATATATGGATCGATTTTGATAGCGGTGACAACAAGTCCGCGGTTCTTTAGAATGAGTCCTATACTAGAGGCAGTGATACCCTTTCCGACTCCAGAAATCACACCTCCTACCACAAAAATATATTTTGTTTGTTTTTTTACTGCCATATCTCGTACTACTTATTCAAATATTTTCTAGCCGCGATATAGCTAGAAAGTATTCCGAGGAATATACCTGATAATAAAATTATTGAAAAAATTTGAAAGAAATTCGACGTGTAATATGCATACATATCCAGCCCCAAGAACGCAGTCATATTGCTTCCAAACCATGCCGTCACTGGCCAGAAAATGACCACAGTGATGACTGTAGAGATAATACCATATATAGCACCTTCCACCATAAATGGTCCATTTATGCGGATTTTAGAGGCCCCCACTAGTCTCATAACACTGATTTCTTCTCGGGCTATAAATATAGTCAGACGAATAGTATTGAAGGTAATAATTATGGAAATGATCACCAAAATAAGGGTGATGATGAACCCGAGTTTTTTGGCCCCCGAAATTATAGAGTTCAACCTCTCGATGACTACCTTGTTTTGATGATAATTTACTTTATCAATAATACTACTAGAATTTGTAACTAGCGCATTGTCGGATTGCAAGAAATTAGAAATACTTTCGTATTGATTCACTTCTTTGGCTTTGATATTTAGGTAAGCTCCTAGAGGGTTTGTACCTATTTCATCGAGCGCTTGGATAGTCGGATAATCACTCTGGTGTCTTTCTCGGAAAATTCGTAGAGCTTCTCCCGCGGAAACGTAGGAAACATTTTGAACTTCCGTAAGCTTTTCGATCGATGATTTTAAAAGCATGATCTTATCTTCCGGCGCGCCAACATTAAAGTAAATAGTTACATCCACTTTATCCTTGATGGCATTCAATGAGAAAAATAAAACTGTCTGGAGTAAAATGATAGCGAGGATTACTGATAGAGTAATAGTGGTAACCAAAACTGCCGCAAAAGAAACAATCCCTCCCCGTCTAAAGTTTGTAAATCCTGCCTTTATTATTCTTTTAAAATCGGTCATCATAATTTTTATATTTTACCACAATTACTCTTCTTCTTTATGACTTTTGTGTTTATGGTGATCTCCTTTACTGTCTCGAATAATTTTACCATTTTCCATTGTGATCACTCTCTGCCCCACGGAATCAATAACCCCCCTATTGTGAGTAGTCAGGATCACTGTCGTACCGAGACCATTTATTTTTTTTAAAATCTCCACTACTTCGTGAGTATTGATAGGGTCGAGGTTGCCTGTCGGTTCATCAGCGATGATGAGCTCTGGCTGGTTGATGATAGCACGAGCGATGGCTAGGCGTTGTTGTTCCCCACCAGACATTTGGTGTGGAAAATGCATTATCTTGTGACTCAAATCTACCAGTTCGAGTACGTGCGGGACATCAGTAGCTATCTCTTCATCAGTTTTACCCGCTGATTCCATAGCAAAAGCTATGTTTTCATAAGCTGTCTTGTTCGGTAATAATTTAAAATCCTGAAAAACCATTCCGATGCGTCGACGAAGCTTGGTCAGGTCGTGATTTTTTAAGGCATGTACATTTATAGACTCAAAAAAAACAGTTCCCTCTGTCGGAGCATCATCAGCTAGTATCATTTTGGTTAGAGTAGTCTTTCCAGCCCCAGAATGGCCAACTACGGATACAAACTCCCCTGCAGTGACAGTAAAGGTGATATCATCCAGCGCCACAGAATCACCATAAGTTTTGGTTACATTATTGAAATAAATCATTACCCCTGTATTGTATCATAATTCTACAAATTTTTCTCCGCCTCAATAAACAAATCCAAGTCCCCCTCTAAAACCGCGTCCACATTTGAGGTTTCGGCGTCAGTTCGGTGGTCTTTGACCATTTTATATGGGTGGAGTACATAGGACCTGATCTGGTTACCCCACTCTATCTCAGTATTTTTAAGTTTCATGGCATCTTCCACGCTTTTCTTTTCTTCTTCAGCACGTTTAAAGATTTTAGCTTGTAAAATGGACATAGCGCTCTCGCGATTTTGTTCTTGTGACCTTCCACTGGAAGAATGCACGGCAATACCAGTCGGTGTATGCACTATTCGCACCGCAGTTTCTCTTTTGTTTACGTTTTGTCCACCCGGACCGCTGGACCTAGCGAATTCTATTTTCAAATCTGCTGGCGGTATTACAAAATCCTTATCATCGAGTTTGGAAAACTTCGGCAATATTTCTACCAAGGCAAAAGAAGTATGTCGAAGCTTCTTGGCATCAAATGGTGACACTCGCACTAGTCGATGCACTCCCGATTCTTTTTTTAGAGTTCCATACACTCCCTTGCCTGATATCTCTACAGATACATTTCTAAACCCGCTATGCTCACTTTTATTTTCATGAATTAAGGTCACGCTCCAACCTTTTTTGGTAATATATTTTGCGTACATATCAAAAAGCATTCCGGCAAAATCTTCCGCATCATTTCCACCTGCACCTGAGATGATTGTAAGAATTGCATTCCCCTTATCGTATTTACCTGCTCCTTCTTTTTTAGCTTTCAATTCTGCTAGTTCCCGCAATGCGCTCTGAGCCTTGTTTTTATCGCTCCAAAAATCCGGCCCCTGCATTTCCGCTTCCAACCTTTCTATCTCTTTCTGTATTTCATTGGTATTTTCCACAACGTTCTGAGTATACTCCCGATTTTTTAGCTTTGCAAAAGCTGTTAAAATCACAGTCCCGTTGCGGGGCCAAATTTAAAAAGCCGGCTCACCTACAGGTGAACCGGCTCGTCTGGAGTGATCGGCACTCCCACCGTTACAGTGTCGCTTCCACACGGCACACCTCACCATGAAGTCCAAGCTCTTCTGCTTCCAATATCGCATCTTCAAGCTTCGTAGATTGAAGGTGGGCGACAGTTTTACGCAGAGAAGCTGGAACCTCTGGGGCTTGCAGATCCGGGCGTAGAAACACAATGAACTTCGGTCGTAGCAACTTTTGATAAACCATAATATTCTCCTTCGCATTAAAACTAAATTCCTAACGAGTTAAAGGGTGATTTTCAAGCTCCTCGTCATTTTTCGATAGCCAAACCAGGCATGGCTCGACTGGGCTCAAAATTATATTCAGGTCGTACCCTGCGATAATTTTAGCTGCCCGAACTTCGTTTTGGGGAAGTGGAAACGCTGTTTCGATCTGGTGAATTTTTCCGCCCGACCTAGACCAACGAATCACCCACCTACCATCTCTCGTATCGATGTACATATGGGTTCCTCCAATATTTATCATAAAGGAGAGCTATATTTTAGTTAAGTTTTATTACATTGATATTGCTTTTGTAACTTTTTGTTAAATCTGTTAGAATACTAAAATGATCAAAATACAGGACGTTGTGCGAAATACTGTTATGAAAGAGCTCGAGGCTTACTTTGCGCTCACCCATGGCTACATGAATATGAGTAGCTATGCCCACCGCATCCGCCCTACAGTGGAGGCGCTAACCAAAAAACAAGTCACCATTGCAAGCCTTGTCATTTCCCTCTCTCGCCTAGCCAAAGAATTCAAAAAAGAAAAGCCTCTTATTCGTGATGTACCCATAACTGGCATCACCACCAAGCTTCCCCTTTCCGAGATAGCTTACGAAAATAATAATAAATTTTTAAACGAGCTTGAATCACTACACAAAAATATTTCTGTATCCCAAGAAGACTTTTTTACCATGACTCGCGGTACAGGAGAAATAGATATCATTTGTTCGGCAAACCTAGAAAACAAAATACTGAAACATTTTAAAATGAAGCCGAAGTGGGTCAACCACAATTTTGCTGCCGTCGGTATTTCCTATGGCGAAGAAGTGTTCGGTATGCCAAATATTTTTTTCTCACTCCTCGCTGTCACTGCACGAGCTCGGATAAACATCGAGGAACTCGTGTCCACCCCCACTGAACTTATTTTTATTGTGGCTGAAAAAGATTTTGCAAAAACAGTCAGCCTGTTCTCGGATTTACACAAAAAGGTAAACAAAAAAAACGACAATTTTAAATAATTTGTTTTGCAAAATAAGTCAAAATACACTAGTATTAGCTTTAGTTTGCCGTTGTAGCTCAGTTGGTAGAGCACGTCATTGGTAATGACGAGGTCCGCAGTTCAATCCTGCGCAACGGCTCCATTGTGCCGATGTAGCTCAGTTGGTAGAGCATCACTTTCGTAAAGTGAGGGTCGACAGTTCAATCCTGTCCATCGGCTCCAGATTTATTCTTTGTTGACCTTACGCTTCTTTCGTCCAAATAGAAATTTATACACAGCAGTTTCTCTAACATCTTCGAGTAATTCCAAAGTAGTATCACCTATGGTGTTTATATCTCTTTCTAGTCTATTAATAATTCTGGAAAAAGTATGCAGGGCTCGCAATATATAGACTAAAACTATAGCCACAAGTATCCATAGGACCACAAATCCTACAGAAGAAATAATGAAGAAAACTTCAGCTGGTGTATTCATATTTACCCATTATATCACAATTACAAATTATTTCTTAGCTGTTTTCTTAGCCTTTGGCATAGCTTTCATAGCCTTAGCGGAAATTACCTTCCATTGACTCTTTAATTCCTTAGCAAGTTTAGCTACTTCTTCTTTACTGCCCGCCGCTGTCTCATACGCACCGGAAACAGTGTCCACAATAGTGTCATATGTTTCTTTAGTGATTTCTTGTACTGATTCTAGTTTTTCAACCACATCACCCTTCATTTTGATCATCCATCCTTTAGTTTTAGCCCGATTCTTCTTTCCATCTGGACCCCAGAAGAAATACCCTGCTGCGGCAATCGCCGCTACACCAGCGCTAATAGTCACCACCTTACTCATTCCACTACTTTTATTATTTTTACTCATAAAAAATATTTAAATAATTATTAATAACAACCACTCGGCTATCATATCATATGCCGATATAGACAAAAACTTATTACACGACCTATTTCTTCGCAAAACCCTCCAACGCCTTCAGAGCTTCAATTGGAATCATGTAAACAATAGTATTTGATGCATCCGAAGAAATATCGTTTACAGATTGTAGAGTTCGCAGATGCAGAGCTCCGGGTGAACTAGCCAGCATCTCCGCAGCCTTGGCAATATTTTGTGATGCAGCAAGTTCTCCTTCTGAGTTTATGATCACTGCCCTCTTCTCTCTTTCTGCTTCTGCTTGCTTACCGATAGTTCTCTCCATATCTGGAGGTAGACTCACATCCTTGAGTTCTACATTCTGCACCTTGAGTCCCCATGCATCTGTTTCTTTGTCCACTATCTCTCGAATTCTTTCAGCAATTTTATCTCTACTAGAAAGCAGTTCATCGAGTGTAACCTCACCCACAATATTTCTCATAGTAGTTTGTGCGTATTGAGAAATGGCGTATTTAAAATCCTCCACTTCGATTATGGCTTTCGCTGCGTCACTGACCTTGTAGTAAATAACCGCGTTTACTTTTACGGAAACGTTGTCACGAGTGATAGCGTTCTGATCTGGCACGTCTACAGCCTTTATTCGAATATCTATTTTCTGAGAACTTTGAATAATAGGCAGGACAAGTCTCCAACCAGGCTCCATCACGCTGGTAAATTTACCAAAGGTAAATTTGATCCCCTTTTCGTATTGGTTAACTTGACGAATGCTAATGACGATTATAAATAAAACAAAAAATATAGTACTGAATGTCATAAAAGTTTAAATAAAATAATAATATCTATTATAACATAAAAACCACCTCAGTCTGAGGCGGTTTAATTTGCGCGGTCGACCGGATTTGAACCGGCAACCTCTCCCGTGACAGGGGAGTGCTCTAACCAGTTGAGCTACGACCGCATTATTTGCTTTTTACCTTCGCCTACGACCGCAAAATCTATTACCTGTTTATTATCACAGGTTCATCTATTATACATAAATCCCCTCTTTTTCCAAGCCCTTTATGGTGTCGGCGACAGGGATCGAACCTGTGACCTGAGGCTTATGAGTCCTCCGCTCTACCGACTGAGCTACGCCGACGTCTTTGCAGAATAGCATATTTTTAAGTATTTTCAAATTTTTATTTGCAAAAAGCTGTTTTATGATGTAATATACGAATCACGTTAGAACCCTAGCGTTTATATAGCGGGATAGAGAAGAGGCATCTCGCAAGGCTCATAACCTTGAGACCCACGTTCGATTCGTGGTCCCGCAACAAGTAAACTACTTTACTTTTGCGACCGATTTTGCGAAAGCAAAAATGGCCGTTGCTGAAGCAAAGCGAAGCAGGCCATAGGGGCAACTATCAAACAAATCCGTAATTACGGAAAATGCTTTCGTAAATAGCAATTATTCTGTTGGCTTCATGTTTGGAAAGCTCGTAGGCAAGCCCTTCGTGAGCAATTCTATTTCTAATAGTGTGCACCTCCCAAGCATTTGAGAGTCCTTTGAAAGTATCTTGGCTCGCCATTTTAAGTCTATCCCCTAGGCTTTGCCCCTTAAATCCTAATTCGGTCACCAATTGGTCAAGCATAGTGTCCGCTTCAATTATAGCCAGCTTCCAATCACTCGAGCTTTCAGAGGAAAGATAAGTCAAAACTTTATTCCAATTTGCATTTTTAGACATAGAAACTACATGCTCATTTTTTGCGTGATGGTGTGCATACTCATGTATTTCATGGTGCAGATGATCATGCTCTTTTTTTCTAATCTCGAACATACGTACAGCACAATAAGAAATCATAGTTATAAAAAATATTGTCAAAAAATATAAAAAAGTTTTATAAAGACTATAAACTCTGTCATTCACGACATTATCGAAAATATGACGCGCTGTAGACGAACCTTCGGAAAATAAATAATCTGGATTTAAAACTTGCGATTGAAAAAAAGAAGAACCTGATCCTATAATCAAAAGGAACACAATCACTACTACAAATATTATTTCAGCTGCAAATTCTTTCATCATAAAGTTTCAAATTTTTTTCCAACTTCAAACAATGACTCCTCGCAAAAATGTGGAGCCATAAACTGAATAGAAAACGGTAACCCTTTAGGGGTACGACCAGAAGGTAGCGCTATAGAGGGCACTCCAGATAAGTTTGCTGGTGCAGAAAAAATGTCGCACAAATACATAGCCACTGGATCATCCATCTTCTCCCCTAGCTTAAATGGTAAGATCGGCACCGTCGGCGTCAAAATATAATCTACTTCACTAAAAGCTTTCAAAACTTCTTCAGTTATTTTTTCGCGTACTTTTATAGCCTTGGTATAGTAGGCATCATAGTATCCATGTGAAAGCACATAGGTTCCAAGCAGTATTCTTCTTCGAGCCTCAGCCCCAAAACCCTTGCCCCGACTCTTCTTATAAACTTCTAGTAAATTTGCTCCATCTGCACTATATCCATATCGAATACCATCAAAACGTGAAAGGTTTGTAGAAACTTCTGCAGGCATAATGATGTAATAAACAGCCAATGAATACTTGGCATGTGGAAGCTCGATGTCCACTATTTCATACCCTGCACTTTTTAATTTCTCGATTGATTGATTAAAATTCTCTTGCACACTAGCATCTACACCATCCTTAAACAAATGCCACGGCACACCTATTTTTTTACCTCCTGTCGCGGAAGATTTCCGTAAACTATCTGGCACCGAAGTACTATCTTCAGCATCATGTCGTGATAAAAGATCAAAAAGAATTTTTGTATCTTGAACACATTTTCCAAAAGGAGAAACCTGATCGAGTGAATTCCCCATAGCAATGATCCCTTGCCGAGAAACTGCACCATAAGTAGGCTTGAGTCCCACTAATCCGCAAAAAGCTGAAGGTTCACGCACGGATCCGCATGTCTCAGTACCTATAGCGGCGAGCGTCATATCCGCCGCCAGTGCGGCTGCTGAGCCCCCAGAAGAGCCTCCTGGAACGCGAGTAGTGTCGAGTGGGTTCTTGGTAACTCCATAAGCAGATGTCTGAGTACTCGAACCCATAGCGAATTCATCCATATTCGTACGGCCTAGAAACACAGCGCCAGCCTTTTTTAAATCCTGCACCACTGCCGAGTCATAAGAAGCTTTATAGTTTTCTAAAATTTTAGACCCAGCAGAAGCGATGTGTCCTTCGTATAAAATATTGTCTTTCATGGCTATCGGGATACCTGTCATCAAAACTGCAGTGCCATCTTTAAATTTTTTATCTGCTTCTTTTGCCTGTTTTAATACATCATCAAATACTTCTAAATATGCATTTAGATCTGCATTTTTATTCTTAATATTTTCAAGATACGCCTCGGCAAGTTCCACACAAGTATACTTCCCCGCTTTCAAGTCTTCGTGAGCTCTTGCTATGTTTAAATTTTTTAAATCAATCATAAGTTATAAAATCTTTTTAACTTTCAAAAATCCGTCTTGTGACGCTGGAAACTGCTCAGTAATTAAATCGCGGGAGTATTCTCGTGCCTCTGTTGTATCTTCACGCCAAACATTGTGATGTTTTTCCATAGACCTAACATCGCCCATTTCCACAGCTTCGATTTGCTTCACATAATCCAAAATACCCCCCATGTCATGAAGCAAAGATTCTTTTTCTTCACTTGAAAGGTCAAGTTTTGCGAGTTCGGCAAGATTTTCTACATCATGAATATTCATGTAATGAGTATAGCAAAAATACGAGAAAAATCTATTTTCCTGTTAGGGCTTTGATTCTATCTTCAGTAGGCGGATGAGTTGCAAAAAGGCCACTTACTTTTTTGCCAAAGCTTGTTCCTTTTGGATCTGACAGGTAAAGGTGGGCGATAGCACTGGATTGGCGCTTCATTGGCTGACTGTACTGTGAGATTTTCTGCAATGCATTAGCCAGTCCTTCTGGATACCGAGTAAGTAATGCCCCGGAGGCATCAGCTAAAAATTCACGCTTACGAGAAATAGCCAGCTGAATAAGCGTAACAAAAATTGGGGCGAGGATTGATAAAATAATTCCTACCAACATTAAAATACCATTAGCCTTATTATCATTATCCCTACTTCCTCCCCAAAATGTACTACGAATAAATACATCAGAAAGAATAGAGACAAAACCAACTAATACTACTACCACAGTAGACAGCAACATATCCCGATTCCCGATATGCGAAAGCTCGTGAGCTATCACGCCTTCGAGTTCATTCTTTTCGAGAATTGCCAAGAGTCCTGTCGTAGCTGCCACCACTGCATGGTCTTTGTCTCTACCTGTAGCAAAAGCATTTGGAGCAGGGTCTTCGATAACATAAACCTTTGGCATCGGAAGTCCAGCAGTAATAGCTAGGTTTTCAACGCTGGTGTAAAGATTAAAATATTCTTCCCTCTTGGCTTCTTTTGCACCGGCAAGTTTTAAAACTATCTTGTCGGAGAACCAATAAGAAACAAAATTCATCATCACACTAAATAAAACAAAAATGTAGAGAATACTTGGATCCCCATAGTAAGCACTAAAAAACCAACCGAGTCCTATGACAATCACGAAGAAAGCTGACATCAAAAGCCAAGTCTTAGTGACATTTTTAGATTGCTGTGTGTATAGGTTCATTACTAAAACTTTACTTCGACAGGATTTTGAGCAGCATCATTGTCCGCCAAATCAAAGAATTCCATCTTAGTAAAGTTACATATAGAAGCAATAAGATTTGAGGGCACAGACTCGATTTTTATATTTAAGTCACGAACATTGGTATTATAAAATCTGCGTGCAGCTTGGATTTTATTTTCTGTATCTGACAGTTCGCTTTGAAGTGCTAAGAAATTTTGATTAGCCTTTAGATCAGGATATGCCTCAGAAAGTGCAAACACTGACTTCAAAGCACCAGTAAGCATGTTTTCTGCTTGTGCATGTTCTGCTGTAGGACCGCTGGTACCCATGGCCATATTTCGAGCCTTAGTAACATTTTCAAAAGCAGATGACTCGTGAGTAGCGTAGCCTTTTACTGTATTTACCAAGTTTGGAATCAGGTCATATCGGCGTTTTAATTGCACCTCGATATCTGCCCAAGCCTCTTTGGCACGGTTAATAAGCCCTACAAAACCATTATAAATAAGCACCGCCCATAACAAAACTACCCCTAAAATAATTAAAATATACATAGAACTATTGTATCACAACTAGCTAGATGTCAAGCAATTATATAACTACTCCTTTTTCTGCATTTCTTCAGTTAAAACAAGTAGTGGTGAAGCGAGGCATATAGATGAATACGTTCCCAAAAACATCCCTGCTGTGAGCATTAAAGCAAAATATTTAGTAGACTCTGGACCAAAGAAAACTAGAGCTAGCAATACTAATATAACAGTCAGCGATGTACTGATAGATCGGGCATAGGATTGATCCAGACTCTGCCCTACCACTTCACTAAAAGGCATTTTCTTTAGACTTTCATCCTTTAAGTTTTCACGGATACGATCAAATATAACAATAGTATCAGAAACAGATAGACCTAGAATAGTTAGTATAGCCACCACAAACAAAGTATCGATTTCGAGACCATAATATCTGGAAATCACAGTAAATATTCCTGCTGGTATTATCACGTCGTGCAGAAGGGTGATGATAGCGATAAGCCCATATCTCCAAGATGAAACCACATTGGAAACACCTCGAAAGGCAAAAGCGATGAAACAAATTATAGCGATAGATACTAGGATAATAGCAATGACAGCTTTTCGGGCTAGTTCCTTACCTACTGAAGGACCAATAGAGTTAAAACTTTTTTCTTCGAGAGTATTTTTACCATCCAGGGACAATGCCTTCAAAAGATCAAGGTGTTCTATTTCATTTAAATCACGAGACTTAATAATATAACCCAAATCATCCACTGGCTGAATGAGTACTGAACCGAGGTTTAGTTGCTGTAATTTTTGTTCTAAAACGTCTTGTGTTGGTCGTTCTGTCGTGTAAACCACTTCAGTCAATGCTCCTCCTTTAAAATCTATACCTATCTTTGGCTTGAAAACAAAAAAGGAAAGAATAGAAAGAACCACTAAAACTGTCGATATACTGATAAATATTTTTTTGTATTTTATGATAAACATATTATTTCAAAACTATTTATTGAATCCTGAATTAAATAAAAACCTCGCTACTTTACCATCGCCAATAAAACTAAAGGCTGACAGAAATACTCTGGTCACCGTGATTGCTGTAAATAGTGATACCACTACCCCCATACCGAGAGTCAGAGCAAAACCTTTGATCAAAGATGTACCAAACCAGAATAAAATGACTGCAGTGATCAGACTAGAAATATTCGAATCACGAATAGCCAGCCATGCTCGAGTAAAGCCTATAGAAAGTGCTTCGGAAATTTTTTTACCCGCTCTTAGCTCCTCTTTAACACGTTCAAATATAAGTACATTTGCATCTACGGCAATACCCATCGAAATAATAAAACCAGCTATACCAGCCGCAGTTAGGGTGACTGGAATCAGCTTAAAAAGGGCTAAAATGATTATAACGAAAACACATAGTGATAAAACAGCGATAAGTCCAGGTAAGCGGTACCATAAAATCAAAAAGAGGGCCACCAATAAAAAGCCCATAGTGGCCGCGCGCACTCCAGCATTTAGAGCTTTGTCTCCGAGAGTCGCCCCGATGGTTTGCGTAGATTGTAAACTTATAGGCACAGGTAGTGCTCCCGAGTTCAAACGTCCGACAAGAATTTTAGCTTCTTGTGGATTAAAAGATCCAGATATAACCGCTTGTCCGTCGGTAATTTCTGACTGCACAACAGGAGTGGAAATAGGTTGTCCATCCAAATAAATAGCTACTACCTTGCCGAGGTTAGCTTTAGTTATTTCAGAAAAAAGTTTTGTACCGGTTTCGTCAAAAGAAAGTAAAATGGTCGGTTCCCTAGTATTTGGATCAAATTGAAGCGTAGCTCTGTCTAAATATCTACCAGTTAATTCGGTACCCACAAATGGCTCATTTAGATCAACATTAGTATCCACCTTTCCATCTTTACCTGCCTTAACCTTAATAGGCTGATCCGCAGGTCTTTCAATTTTAAATTCTAAAAGAGGTGTTTGCCCGATCATCTCCACTGCTTGTTTCAAGTCATCCACTCCTGGTAAATCCACTATGAGTTGCTCTGGGGCACCAGAAATAAAACTACTTTGCTGTACTTGTACCACCGGCTCAGAAACTCCGAAAATATTTACTCGACGTTCGATGATATCACGAAGCGCTTCCATAGAATCCCCCACCTCACCCGAAGGTACGGCACTGACATCCGCATTGTAAACCAAGTGACTTCCCCCAGACAGGTCGAGTCCTAAACGAAAAGGACGGTCCTGAAAGAATGCCTTTTCATTCTCAAAATTTTTATTTAGCTTAGGCTCGGATTTATAGACAAAAAGCCCAACAGCTCCGGCCAAAATAAATATAAGTAATACTGAAGCAATCTTGTGGCGCATAAATTTATTCCCTGATTCTATCGGTTTTTGACTAAATATGCAACTAAAGCGCCTAGAGCAAAACCACCCAAAATATCTACGGGAAAATGTACTCCGCCCATGATCCGGGCTATGCCGATAAGTATCGCAAACCCTATAAATAAATATCCCACCCGTTTATGTAGAAATAAAAGTGAAAAAGCCAAAGCCATGAAAAATGTAGCGTGGCCTGAAGGAAAAGCGTATCCAGTTTCAGGAAAAAGCGCCTGCACATCAGGTAAAGCCACAAAAGGACGATTTACATGTATCAATATCTTTAACAAACTCGCAACTATCCAAGCTAAACCAGAAGTTATAAATACTAAAAATATTTCTTTTTTCTTCTGCAAAAAAACTGTGTAAGGACTTTCAGCCTTAAAAACTTCGTGATGAAAAAGTAAAAATAAACCCGCAAGAATTATTACTACGTAAGGAAAATACACTGCAGACAAAATGATGACCTTGTCGACAAACTCTGACTGATGCGCCAAATTATAAAAAAAATAAAAAATTGCTTCGTTCATTCTATTATCTTAACTCTTTTGCAACTTTAAGTACATTCTGTAAAAGCATAGCCACAGTTACCGGACCGACACCTCCAGGGGTCGGGGTCAAAAAGCTTGCTTTGTTTTCTACGGATTCCATATCCACATCCCCCACTATCGAACCATTTTCTTCCGAAGTTCCCGCATCTATGATCACCACTCCTTCTTTTATCATGTCGCCTGATATATATTTTCCTTGCCCTAAACCAGAAATTATTACGTCTGCATTTTTAATTAATTCTTCTTTACCTTCTGTGCTTCGACTTACGGTTCCCACTTCTAATCCTCGAAACTTAAGCAGTGCTGTCACTGGCTTACCCACTAGTACACCCTGCCCCAAAACAAGTATTTTTTTATTTTTTAAATCCAAATTTAGTGAATCGAGCACAGCCATACAGGCGAGCGCAGTAGGAAATCCCACTTCATTATTATTGTCATAAAATTTCAAACTACCTACTGTTCCCAAACAATCCACATCCAATCGTGGATCGATAGCGTCTAGTATTGACCTTCTGTCTATATGTTCTGGCAGTGGAAGCTGAACAATAATTCCACACATATTTTCTACTTGATTTAAAATTTGTATTTGAGAAATTAATTCTTCGGTAGTTATGCTCGCAGGGAAATTAGCCTTGTGAAATTTTATACCCACAGCCTCTGCCTTCTCACCCTTCATCCGCACGTACTGCGCGGAGGATGGATCCTCACCCACCAAGACATCACAAAAAACTGGCACGAATGACAAACCCGCCACATCAGTCTTTATGTTTTCCAAAATTTCTTTGCTTAATTTTCGGCCATCTATTTTTGTCATTGATTTTGTCGAAATCATGTCGCGCAATCGTCCATTAAAGCGCGACTAGATCCCAAGGAATTCATTCTTCATATCGTCTCTATGAGCGGACCTTGCATACCTGCGCATACTCATCAGTATGCCGAGTCCCATAAATTCCGCTAACAGATGTGAGCCACCGTAGCTCATAAACGGAAGTGGAATACCTGTCACCGGCATGAGCCCCACGTTCATACCCACATTGATGAGTATATGGCTCATAAAGAAAATGGCAATACCCATACCAAAAAGTATTTCAAAATTCGTGGCCCCGAGTGAAGCAATATATAAAATCCTCCATATCACCAGAGCATACAGAACTAGAACCGTGAGTGATCCTACAAAGCCCCATTCCTCAGCAAAAGCCGCAAAAATAAAGTCCGACTGTGGTTGGGGTAAAAATTTTAGCCTAGACTGAGTGCCAAAGCCCAAACCTTTTCCTAAAATTTGTCCGCTACCTACAGCGATGGTGGACTGGAAAGCATTGTAGCCCGAGCCATGAATATCAGCCAGCGGATTCAAAAATGTGGTAATACGTGCTTTCTGATAAGGCGCAAAAACAAACATCCAGAGTAGTGCAAAAATTACGGCACCCGCAGAAAAAACTAAAGCCAGGTGAGTTTTAGAAATTCCAGACACCAGCACCATACCGAGCCAAATGGCAAACAAAATAATCGCCGAACCAAAGTCCGGCTGTAGCAAAACTAAAATGAGCGGTATAACTACATAAAAAAAAGATATAAATATATGTTTGGTGTCACGTATTTCCACGTGCCGGCGGGAAAAATATTTAGCCAATATCAACACCAGTACTAGCTTCATCATGTCCGCCGGCTGAAAAGAAAAAAAGCCAAAATCAAACCAGCTTTGAGCACCGTTACTAATACTACCTAGCACAAATAAGAGAAGTAATATAAATGAAACGGCTAGAAAAATAAAAACCAGCACGTTCGTACGCTTTAAAAAACCGAAATCAATAAATGAAAAAATAAAAAAAACGATAAAGCATATACCCACCCAGATTATTTGTTTACCCGAAAAATCAGAAGCCGACTCGATAGGTATAAAAGACTTCATAGTAACCAATCCCGCCGCTATGATCGGCAAAATAAACAAAATAAGTAACCAGTCCACACCATTGCCGATTTTTCGGAAAGTTTCACTCATTACTTTAACTGCGCAGAAAAAACATTAAACATCGGAATTATTTCCTTAGTAACAACTTTGGCCGAAAATAGCTCTGGCCATGTAAAATGTACGTCCCGTACTTCTTCCCCAGCGAGTGCTTCGATATATGTTTGACTCACTGATACAGCATTCCCGAGCTCATCATAAAGTATGGCTACCACATCCACATCGGGAATAGCAAAAAGTGAATTATTTTTTATCGTCGCCGAAAGCCTAGGGCTGGTGTCCTCACCTTCAAGCTCGATTCGCGAAACTAATATTTTTAGCTGATCTATTTTTTCTTCGGTCACCTGCCCCCAGACTGGAACTTCGGTAAACTCAAATGTAGTATAAACCGGAATAGAATTCCCCAGATCTACGGCTGGCTCAAATACCGCAAAGTTTCCAGATGGTGGTATAAAAGTAGACCCATCACGTTTACCTATGTAAATATTATTTTCATCTGCAAAACGAAATCTGTAATTTATTTTATTAACCGCTTTGTTTTGATTGTGGTTCTCGATGTAGGCCACGGCGTTGTATCGTCCGGGTACAACTTTAAAAGCTCGAGACCATAAAATAGAAACGGGATCAGTATCCTCTATGCATGCCCGCACACACATACCCCCGCAGTCTACTCCGGTTTCGGTGCCATTTTGCCGGCCATCCGTACAGCTCGGCTCAATATTTAGAAATGGATAAATTATAAAAAATCCAAAGACTCCTAAAACTCCTAGAAAAATTATTAGCCCGAAAACTTGTCTTTTGAGCGCCCAGTTCATGAAAATAGTATAGCACAATTGTTAAAGGGGAGATGATCAAGTTGGGATACCAACTGACAATCTCCCCTTTTAAGATGGCGCCGATGTGATGGTGCCTCTGTGATAGCCCTTAGTGCAGGTGGGCTTTTCTCTGTCTAGCTTCCCACTCTTCGTGAGCGGCCCGCGATCTACGCATTGTCGTAGACTCATCGGGTGGCCAGAACGTCGCCTTGAGCCAACCGACCACGTTGTTGTGATACCGAGGCCAGTGATTCCGAAGCCTGTTGAAGGCGATCACCAGCTTGGTATTTCCCAGTTTTCCGTGGCGATGCAATGCCACCAGAAACAAGGAACCCGGGACCACGACCACGAACAGCACGACTAAAATCTTCTCTAACATACGCCTCACTTTCTTCTTCCCTCTCTGAATGTGGGGAAACTTCACGTCATGGAACGTATACCTATATATTATATACCATTTTTAATCAAAAGTCAAGCATCAAAAAAGCCCTTAAATAAGGGCTTTTTTGGGGTTTTTATTTATAAACCTAAAATTTTCAGGGCTTCAACTTCGGGCGAATCTGGTTTTAAAACTAGAGTCCCTATAGAAGTGTGAACAATGTTTTGTGTTGTGACCACTTCACCTTCTGGTGTCTTTGGTGCATCAGTAGCTCTTTTCTCATTCTTAGCACGTTTCCAAACGGCATCAGTATTAGAGCTAAATTTTCCTCCTCTATTTAGCAATTTTTTATCAGCCTCCTTTAGTACTGCCAATATGCCCTCTACAGTATCTAGAGGATTCTCGGTTTCAACTTTTGCAGAAAATTTTTCACTCATAATTTTTTAATTAAGCTTGTGGCAAAGCTGGTTGTGCTGATTTACCAGAAATCTCATCGTAGAACAAGGCCATAGTAGTTTGGAAGTAAGGCAGGAACCATAGAAAACCTATGCCGAGGGTCAGGATCGATAGTACGAACCATCCAAAGAAATTAAGACCCAAGAAAAACAATTCCTTCTTGTGTCCGTCCATCATGGCTTTACTTTTTCGCAGTGCATCTCGAGCGCCAATAGTTTTATCTTCCGCTAGAATAAAAAATGTTTGCGAATATGCGAGTGCAGCAATAATTCCGGGTATGATGAGTAACAGTGCCCACAAAAGAATAAATACTACCATCAATAAGTAAGCTACAAAATTTCGAATAAAGTCATTGAACCCGACAAAGAGCTGTGAGATCGAAGCTTCTTGTTTGCGAGCTAGAGCCAGAGTAAATACTGATAACCCAAGCATCATAGGTCCGTCGACAAAAAGTGAAAGCGCAGGACCTATGTCGTCCGGAGCACCTACTACTATTGTGACGACCATATACAAAAAACATCCACCTACGGCTATCCCCCACTTGCCGTCCAAAACCTCTCGCGCCTTCTTCATCAATACTGCATTTTCGATTGCCATAAAATTATAGTTAAGCTAATAACACTTTGATTATATACCTCTATTATATAAATGCAAAAAACAAAAACCACTAATTTATTTAGTGGTTTTTTAAGGAGAATTAAATGTTATGTTCTGGCGCCTACTTACTTTTGCCGTTAAGACTATCATCAGCACTAGCGGGCTTAACTTCTCTGTTCGAATGGGTGAAGTCGGGCTAGGGACCCGACTGTAAAACCGGAGGCTGACGAGCCGAGGTATGGCTAAAAGATTTTTCAACAGAAAAATACTTTTAGCGAGGTGTGACCAAACAAAAAACAGCAACTTTTTTAGTTGCTGTTTTTAGAATTAAATACTCAGTGTTGGCGACTACCTACTTTTGCCGTTAAGACTATCATTGGCTCAACAAGGCTTAACTTCTCTGTTCGGAATGGGAAGAGGTGTGACTCTTGCGATAAATCACCAACACTGAAAACTCAATTCGATACATGTACGTGCTTCGAAAAGCATCGAACATTTTTTTGGTCCACGTGGTCGTTTTGCGACTTTACGTGGTGTGATTTCCAAATTTCTTAACAGGAATCGAAACATTAGTACTTCTCAGCTGAATGGATTACTCCACTTACACTTAAAGCCTATCAACGTGATCATCTCTCACGGTTCTATAACGATTCCTAATCTTGAAGCTGGCTTCCCTCTTAGATGCTTTCAGAGGTTATCCATTCCCGACATAGCTACTGAGCAATGCTCTTGGCAGAACAGCTCATACACCAGAGGTCAGTTCACCCCGGTCCTCTCGTACTAGGGGCAAATCTTCTCAAGAATCAACGAGTGCAGTAGATAGGAGACCAACCTGTCTCACGCATCTACGTCCCAAATTACTTTGGGGATTGGACTATACGTTCCCATATTGGGGTCGGTTTGTAGTCTCTACAAAGAATTTTTAATTCTTCTCGGTGTTGTCCTCCCGTAAACGGGATAGGATTCCTCCGAAAACCCCGACTTCTTTCTCAAAAATAAATTTGAGAACCGCCGTGTGTACAATTTAATGTACTTGGTTGTCTTCGATTAAAACATTTTGAGTTTTTTACAAACTCTCTTCCTCTGAGGGCTCAGACTATTAAAACTGCAAATTTACATTTACAATCTTAACGGTCTGAACCCAGCTCGCGTACCTTTTTAAATGGCGAACAGCCATACGCTTGGCAGCTTCTCCGCCGCCGCGCTAAGGTGAGCCGACATCGAGGTGCCGAACTCCGCCGTCGATATGAACTCTTGGGCGGAACTAGCCTGTTATCCCTAGAGTAGCTTTTATCCGTTAATCTTCTCCCGCGTCTAATGCGTAGAGTCGGTTCACTATATTCTGGTTTCCCACCTGCTCGAGATGTACCTCTTACAGTCAAGCAATCTTGTGCTATTACACTATCGGCACGGTTTCCATTCGCGCCTAGATTACCTTTAAACCCCTCCTTTACTTTTTAGGAGGGTACAGCCCCAGTAAAACTATCCACCAGATACTGTCTCAATACGTTTTTGCCGTATTGGTTAGAATATGCCTCCGTACAGAATGGTATTTCACTGACGAGTAGAATACAGCCGAAACCGTATACATCAGACCTCTCCCATCTATCCTACGCAGTAAAAAAACATACTCAATATCAAGTTATAGTAAAGCTTCTAGGGTCTTTTCGTCTAACTGCACTTAACCGGCATCTTCACCGGTATTGTANNCCAGTCATTACACCATTCGTGCGCGTCGGAACTTACCCGACAAGGTATTTCGCTCTTCTATACCTAAGAAGGACTCTATCTTCATCCTCTGTTTAAGGAGTAGGATGCTTGACGCTGGTCTCTCGTTAGCCAAGTTTTGACTTCCTGTACATTACTGTACAGAAGGTAGCATTCGAATAGTCTAATAATTTTTTAATTTAATTGTTTACTTTTTTCTATTCCGGTCCCAGTCATTCTACGCGCAACCGAAGTTGTACGCAGAACCTTAGGACCGTTATAGTTACGGCCGACATTCACCAGGGCTTATATCAATCTGCAAATAATCTTGCGACCACTCACCGTCGATATTTGACCTTCTGGCATTGGTCAGGTGTCACCCCCTATACATCCTCTTACGAGTTCGCAGGGAGCTGTGTTTTTGGTAAACAGTTGCCAGAGATACTTTCGCTGCGCCCACTTAAATAAATAAATGGGAAGCCTTATCCCGAAGTTACGGCTGCTTTTTTGCCGAGTTCCTTGGGGACCACTCACTCGTTCGTCTTGGTCTACTCGACCTGATCACCTGTGTCGGTTTGCGGTACGGATTCTATATTTATAAGTTTAGAAATTTTTCTTGGAAGCGTGCTTTGTATTATAGCCCTAGCCCGTAGACTAAAGCTTTTCATTTACCTCGGATTCACCATTAAAAGTAGCGTGCGGATTTTCCTACACATCATCCCTAGTAAACAAACTTCAAATCCAATAATGAGCAATACATACTACACTTCGTCCTTCCATCACTAAATACAGAAGTCAGGGAATATTAACCCTGTGTCCATCGAGTACGGCTTTCGCCATTCCCTTAGGCCCGACTAACCCTTGGCTGATTGACATTACCAAGGAAACCTTGATCTTTCGACGTGATGCGTTCTCAGCATCATTGCGGTTACTTGTGCCAACATTCTTACTTCCAAACGCTCCATAGGCTCTCACAAGTCCTACTTCACAGCAGATTGGAACACTCTCCTACCACTTTAGGTGTCCTAAGACAATTAAAATCCTCACATTCGGTACCATGCTTAGCCCCAATTATTTTCGACGCGAAATCTCTAGATGAGTGAGCTGTTACGCTATCTTTAAAGGGTGGCTGCTTCTAAGCCAACCTCCTCATTGTTTAAGAAATATCACCTTCTTATTTTACACTTAGCATGAATTTAGGGACCTTATATTGAGATCCGGGCTGTTTCCCTTTTGGCCAATGGAGCTTCGCCCCCATAGCCTAACTGCCGCGCTCTTACTTCTGGTATTCGGAGTTTGATAAGTCTCGCGATCTTGCGACCTGTCGAGACTTTCCAGTGCTCTACCCCCAAAAGAAACACACGACGCTAGCCCTAAAGCTATTTCGGAGAGAACCAGCTATTACGAGGTTCGATTAGCTTTTCACTCCTTACCACAAGTCATCGGAAGACGTTGTACGATCTACCCGTTCGGACCTCCATAAAGCTTTCGCTCTACTTCATCCTGCTCATGGCAAGCTCACCTCGCTTCGGGTCTTATGCATTCTACCAATTACGCGCTATTAACACTCGGTTTCCCTGTGGCTCTGTTCGTTTAGAGAACTTTGCCGAGCAGTATGCATAAACTCGTTGGCTCATTCTTCAATAGGCACGCTGTCGCAGATATAAATACCTGCTCCAACTCCTTGTAGACATACGGTTTCAGGTCTATTTCACTGTCCTAATCGGACTGCTTTTCACCTTTCCCTCACGGTACTAGTTCACTATCGATCTAAAAATGTATTTAGCCTTGCCGGTTAGTTCCGGCAGATTCCCCCCGGCCATTCATGTCCTGGGGTACTCAAGAATAACAATAAAAGAGATAAAATATTTTCGCTCACAGGACTATCACCCTCTATGGTGTCGCTTTCCAGCAACTTAAGCTAATATTTTATTTTTTGACTCTCCTAGATAAATCTAAATTGTTATCTTACAACCCCGATGTATTGCTACATCGGTTTGGGCTCTTTCCTTTTCGCTCGCCGCTACTAAGAAAATAAATATTTTTTTCTTTTCCTCCTGGTACTGAGATGTTTCACTTCCCAGGGTACGCTTCTTTTACTTACGTAAAAAATTATCTCGGTTTACGAGACAGGGTTTCCCCATTCGGAAATCTCCGGATCAAAGGTTGCTACACACCTCCCCGAAGCTTATCGCAGTTACGCTACGTCCTTCATCGCCATTTTTAGTCTAGGCATCCACCGTACGCCCTTAAATTTCCTGTTAAGAAATTTAGAAATCACAATTCAAACAGAGTTCTAAAAAATGTATATCCAGACCGCTCTGGACTCACCACTTTTTAAAACTCTTTCTTGTCTCCAAAAAGACCCTCATCCCGCCACCGGCGGGAAAAGAAATTGGGACAAGGATTTAGTTTTCAAATTTCAAACCGTGCTGATTTTTTAACAAAAAAACCGCCTTTCGGGCGGGTCTCACAGACAAAAGAAAAGTCTGCTAAGGCCTGCCTTTTAAACTGTTTCTTGTAATATTCATACTGATAAAGCTATACTATACTAAAGCCAAAAAGATGTCAAATAAACCATATAGGGATAACTAGAGGATAACTTTTTCCCAACAAAAAAGACCCTCTTTAGTCTTCTTTGGGGTCTTTTTTGTAAACTCTATTATTAGTTAAATTATCTATCAGCCACCTCTTCAGATAGCTTTGAAAGCAATCGTGAAGCATGTTCTTTACCACCCAAACCGAAAGCGAGTGCTCCACCGATTGAGAGCATAGCGATTATTCCAGTGAATAGTACACTCATGTAATAATCTGCTACTCCAAGCTGACCGAGAGCGATGATAAGAGCAAAAATCCATACAGAATACTTAGCAACAGCGCCAAGTAAATTTGCAGAACTCAAACTCATAGACTTTGCTGTAGCTGTAGCAGCTTTTGCAAGCGCTTCAGAAACAACAGTCGCGATTATCAAAATGAAAGCAGCGACGATAACCTTAGGCAAGAATCCAAGCACGCCGAATTGCAAGAAATCCTTGATACTACTTAGACCTACTAGGTCCAGTGAAGGAATAAGGAAAACTACAACTACGAACCACTTAGCTACTTGTCCTACGAAATGACCAGAATTCAAACTCATTCCAGCGCGTCGTAGAGTATCGTCAGCTCCTACAGTTCGGAAAAGATTGTCCACTTTCAAACTCGCGAAAACTTGTTCGAGAGCTCGAGCGACAATATTTCCCAAAAGCCAACCGACCATAAACAAAACTACTGCTACCAAGAACTTTGGTGTGAATTGAATAAAACCCCACCACAATTCTTGAAGGGATGCATTAAAAACATCACCCCATGAAAGCCAAATATTATTCATAATAAATATACGTTAATTAATAAACCTTTAAAGTTCGACCTTATAAAGTGCTATAAAAGTATTATATCAATTTTTAAGCCTTATTTAAAGCCTGTGTGGATAACTCTTTAGCTTGTATTAGGACCTCGTGAGGGAAATCTATGATGTCTCGAACTAGTTTGTCGTACATGCTCAGGCGGTAAATAAACTCCTTTGTTTCAAAAACAGCGTAGGTGAGCTCGGTACCGAGCTCGGCTTCCAGCTTCTTGATACCCTCTTCTATTTTACTACGCTTCAGTTTGTCACCTACTACTAGTAGATCTACCCGACTGTCACTATTTTTAATAAAAACACCTGAAACCACTAGGAGCTTTATCTTGCCTGCTTTTTTGAAGTTTTCTAATATATATTCATTATTTAGAGTATCGGATCGAACAAGTAGATTTTCAAACTGTTCCTTGTACTCTACTGCTGGGTTAAAAACCCACTCAGCCGAAGAGGAAGACTTTTTCTTTATAAAGTTAACCGAAGATAACAATCTGACCTCAGTACGCGCTGATTTAGAGCTTACTCGACTACGCTTTACGATATCAGAAGTATTGAACCCCTTCCCCTTATTTAGTAAAAACAACCTCATGATTTTCACCCGTGCTTCGCTACCCAGTATTTTTCCTAAAATTTCCATCCACCTATTCTATTCTTTCGTCAGGAAATAACAAGCAAACAAAAAGCACCCATTAAAGGGTGATTTTTGTAAATGTTTAATAGCAAGTTTTTAGTTTTCTACTTCAACTTTTGAAACTGCTGTTACTGTCTTACCTCCTACTGTATACGTCGCAGTAAGTTTTGCATATCCTTCTTTTAGCGCTGAAACACTAGCGTATGTTTCTCCACTGGTGTGCATTAATTTAGCCACACTAGAATCACTGATACTCCAAGATACTGCCACTTCCTTCTTGTCGGGCATGACTTGTGCGCAGTACATATCCTTCGCACATTCTGGCATTGGAGCTTGATAGTAAGCTACTACTGAAGTACTACCATCCACTTCAAGTGTTATCGGATTTGGTTTGATAAATAATTCCCCAACTTTATTTTTTACTTCTCCAGAATTTTTGATTGGGCATTTTTTGTGATAATTTTGTCTTGCACTTTCTGTAATTTTTCCATAGATACCATCCACTTTGCCAGTCATCAACCCATCGTCTTTTAATGCTTGTTGCAATACTTTTACATCCTCTCCCTTTGAGCCCATCTTCAGTTCAGTTTTGAACCAACGATCACACTTTGGCATAGGCTTCGTAGGGTTGGTGCCGTTCTTCTCACAAGGCTTACCAGTAGTTGCACTAAACAAATGTCCTGCTGGACAATCTGTAGTAGTCACGACACTACACTTTTCACCAGTCAGAACATTATATGTTCCACCAGGAATACATCCTTTCTCTTTCTCTGACTTTTCGTATTTTACATTTGTCGACTCAGTAGCCGAATTAGTAATAGCGCCCGCTAAATTAAAGTTAAGAATAAAAGCAAACACAAATAATAATGATATATATTTTTTCATATACGTTAATCATACCACCCACCTAACTTTTGTCCATAAACAAAAATACACAGGCTTTTCCTGTGTATTTTTGTAATATTCTTTATAGGAGTATTATTTCAAGTTCAACTTATTTAAGTTCGATTTTACCACCTGCTTCCTCCACAGCCTTTTTAAGGGCGTTAGCTTCGTCCTTCTTCATTCCTTCCTTAAGTGTTGAAGGAGCGGCGTCTACGAGGTCCTTAGCGTCCTTAAGTCCAAGACCTAGAACTTCCTTGACCACCTTCATCACAGCGATTTTTTGTTCACCAGCTGAAGCTAGTACTACTGTGTAAGCACTTTGTTCTTCCGCTGCTGGCGCTGCACCGGCTGCAGGTCCAGCTGAAGCCACAGCAGCTGCTGAAACTCCGAACTTTTCTTCGATAGCCTTAACAACTTCGTTTAATTCGAGAGCTGTTGCTTTGTCTAACCATTCTAATAGTGTATCTTTATTCATGTTTATAATTTAATAATTAATAATTTATTTCTTCTTTGCGACTTCGTTCATAGCGATAGCTAGACGTTGTACTGGGCTATTGAACAACCATGCCAATTTTGAAAGTAATACTTCCTTGGTTGGTAATGTTGCGAGCTCCATCATGTAAGCTGCGCTTACAAATTTTCCTTCAAAGATTCCACCTAGGATATTTAACATTCCTTTGTGGGTCTTTTGGAAGTTGTAAACTTCACGTGAAGAAGCTGTGGCATCTTTTGAAAATGCTACGGCTACTTCGCCAGCAAGTTCTGGGATCTCTCCTTCTGCCTTACCTTCTAGGGCTCGAGCCAAAAGTGTCTTTCGAGAAACTTTGTAGCCCACACCTTGCGCGCGCAATTCTCTTCGAAGAACAGTCTCGTCCGCAACTTTCATACCATGAAAGTTTACGAAAACTAGAGAACTAGATTCCTTGATAGCTCCTTCGAGCTCCTTTATCATTTCTGCTTTTTTTGATTTTAACAGCATAATTTTTTGTTGTATAAATTAAAATACAGCCTTTCGGGCCGCATTACCTCCTTTTGGAAAAACTCCAAAAGTTGATCGACTCACTAAGTAGGGCTTCTACCCGTAATATTGTGGGTTGCCTACCGTCTTTGCGGTACAAACACTATATCATATTTTCTCTACTCTGCAACCTCAGCTACATCATCCAAAAAAATAGAGCCCTTCTCACTATAACCATTCGTTATCAGTGTAGCCAGCAACCCCAAAGCTATCATTATAGTGAAGGTGAGCAATATTTTTACAAAGTGTTTGTTTAACATAAAAATCAAAAAAATTAAGGACGAAAACCATTAAACCACAATATGATAAGTAAAATAATTAAAAATACCAGCCCCGAATGCCACATATCCCAGTGGTAATACACATCTTTTTCCTTCAAGAGCTTGGCGAACTTTTTACTTCCCTCTTCAAATATAAAAAACGGCAACAATGCTATAAGGTACCAGATCTTACTAAAAAGTTCTCCCATACACCTATTGTATCATTTACCTAACAAACAAAAAAACCACCGCGTCAAACGCGGTGGTTTTTTTGTTAAACTAATTAGCTAAAAGCTATAAGCTGTTATTACTGCGTCTTTGCTTTCGCTCGAGACATTGGACCAAGAAAGCCGTCTGAAACTAGACCCATAGAAGACTGCCATTTTTTGGCAACTGCCATGGTCAAAGGTCCACAATTTCCATCTGTTGCTAAATTAGCACCAGCTTTAGCATTGAAGAACATTTGCCAAGCTCTGCAAGCTTCGCCCTTGGTTCCCATTTTTACTGTAGCAGAACCAAAAGCATAACCTGAAGCTCCGGGAGCACTAGAGTTTGATACGGAATTACATCTTTCTCCTGTATTTGTATTGTACATTTGTCCTGGAGGACAAAATACTAAACCAGTAGAAGCTGTACATTTTTGACCTGTGGTAGTACTAAACATCTGCCCAGGAGAACACGTTACTGGAGTATTTGTTGGAGTTACCGGATTTGAATTTCCTCCGCCTCCTCCTCTACTTCCACTACTCGAAGGAGTACTAGTTGCTGGGAATGTAACTGTATAAGTAAGAGTGTTGCCCGATACATTTCCTCCAGCGGTTACCCCTGCGCTGACTGTTCCTCCTACATTAATAGTAGGTACTGGTATACCAGCCGAAGAAAATTTTGACCCTCCAGCAGAAGTCAGTACCACAGTAGCTGTGTATACTTGACCGGCGTTGAAAGGACTATCTGTAGGTGACCAAGTCAAACTCGTCACTGTGTATGTACCAGCCCCCGCTGTCAATGATCCGGTTGTGCCTGGTGTCGCACCTACATCTGGGGACACAAATCCAGTTACACCCGCTACTAAAATATTAGTAGCACTAGCTACGGCGCTAGAAACAGTATTGGCATCCAAGGTAATATTTTTTTGACCAAGAGCCTTACCGAGCAAAGTAGCACCAGTGTTTAAGGCGATTGTTGTTGTAGCTGGACCACCGAGAATTGTTCCCTTAAAAGCGGAAGTAGTTCCTAGTGTAGTAGTACCCGCTACTGCCCAGAAAACATTGTTGGCTGTAGCACCACCAGTTAGGAGAACACTTGTGGCTGAAGCGATACTTAGATCTCCAGAAATTTGGAATATCCATACATCACTTGCACCACCGTTTAAAGTAAGGGTGGTTGGAATAGTGACACTAGTGCCAAATGTATAAACACCGGCAGGTAGAGTCAACCCTCCGATGTTTCCAGCTCCAGCGTTTAGAACAGTGGTCGATGCAGCATTGGCTGCAGTATAAGCAGTTTCCATATCACTCACTGCTTGAGTGAGCATAGCTGGAGTAGGTGCAGTGTAATCAGATGCATATATTCTGCCAGTTACGAGAGATGATGTAGCAAATGTATTAGATGAATCAAGAATTAATCCAAAACCAGTTACTGCAGTAGAAGTTACAGGGCTAACTCCAAGATCTCCGGTAACAGCAGTCACACCCGTAGTGCTGATTCCTGTTTTAGACAAAATTGTAAAGTCTCCTGCTGTTAAAAGATTTACAGCAGTTGGAGATGCAACAGCAGTGACTGTAATAGTAGGTGGAGTAGCGATAGAAGCTCTTGCACCTCCTGCGGCAGCATCATCTGTTTGTATAACAACAGGAAGCGCAGTAGTTGCTGAAAATCTTGTACCTTTGTAAGTCAAAGTAATAGTATTGGTTGTCGCACAAGCTCCGGTCACATCTACAGTGATTACTTGTCCTGTGGCACTAGAAGTTCCCATTGTAACAGCACAAGTACCACCTGCACCTACAGCAAACCATTCACCCTCTACGTTTACTTCACCGGCATTTGTAGGAACAACAGCTCCACCGGCAGCGTGAGGCGCAGTGAAACTAGCCGGAATAGTAAACGTTGGACTATCTGCTGTAGCAGAAATTCCAGTTACTCCGACAGTCAACACAACAGTAAAAACGGTTGAAGCGCCTGCTACGACAGTAGCATTTGCTCCAGCATTTATTGTTGCAGTCCCCTCCCCAGTTGCTGCTAAAATCCTAGAAGGAACCACGACCACTAAAGCGAGGGCTATAAACCCTAGACAAATCTTATATATTTTTTTCATGTATATAATGCCGTACTAGAGCTTTTTATATTACAAAGCAATCAAATACTAAATTTTAAACAAGAATTCAAGTATATGTACATTAATATTTCATCCCTTTTAAAAATCTACTTTTATGCTATATTACATGCAATGAAAAGCTTATTAGTACAATACAAGATGTTGCTTATTTTCATAGTTGATTTGGCGACAGCTTTTGGTGCACTAGCGCTGATGATTTGTATTAGATATGGGCTAGGCGACTGGGACACACAACTTCAATCTCACCTTATACCTTTTACTATCATCACCTTACTCTTTACTTTAGTTTTTTATATTTTCAATCTATACTCATTTAGATTTAATAAAAATATAACTGAATTTACTAACTCTTTTGTAAAAAGTTTAATAATTTCATTTATTTTATCTGTATTGATTTTTTATACTTTTGGAAACTTATTTAAACTAACTCCAAAAACAAATTTAATACTGTTTACTTTTATTTTCGGAATTATTGATTTTTATCTTAGAATAATTATAAAAAGATCTTTCATAAAAAACGGTATAGGCAGAAAAGTGGTAATCATAAGTGATACTGAGAATAAATTAGTTGAAGAACTGGAGCATAACCAAAATATTGGTTATGCGATAGTGGCGAAAAATAAAGACATATCTCTGGAACAAATAAATAATTTAAGCCCAGATGTGGTAGCTATCGACACAGACAAAGTAGAATTAGACAAAATCTACTCTCTTGTGAAGAGAGGAACTTTGGTTTATACCATAAATAATTTTTATGAAGAAATTTTTCAAAAAGTACCAACCGATAAACTCAAAAGGGATGAAATAATTGCCCATATGAGTAGCGATAAAACAGTTTTTAACTTTGCGAAAAGAATTCTAGATATAGTTTTATCGATAATATTAATAGTTATTTTTTCCCCAATACTTTTAATCACTTTTTGCATCATTAAAACCACCTCCAAAGGTCCAAGCCTTTTTAAACACAAAAGAATTAGTTTAAACGATTCAGAATTCACTATTTATAAATTCAGATCTATGTACTTAGATGCCGAAAAAAATGGCGCTGTCTGGACTGAAAATATAAATACTGATCCTCGTATTACCCCATTTGGTAAATTTATAAGAAAAACACACCTCGACGAGCTTCCTCAGCTTTTCAATATCCTAAAAGGCGACCTTTCCTTTGTAGGACCCCGTCCCGAACGCCCAGAGTTTGTAAGCAAACTAAAGAACGACATCCTTTATTATGATCTACGTCATTCTGTCAAAGCCGGACTCACTGGCTGGGCTCAAGTAAACTATAAATACGGGGCTTCGGTAGAAGACGCTAAAGAAAAACTAAAATACGACTTCTATTATATGAAAAATAGAAGTATATTCTTTGACCTACTAATTATTCTTAAAACCGTCGCAGAGGTATTCCGGTTCTAATAAAACTTACTTTATTTTTTTAGTTTTCTCCCAAGGCAACCCTGCTTTACCAAAGTGTCCATAAGCTGAAGTTTTATGGAAAATCGGGTTTCGTAAACCTAAATATTTTATTATAGACAGTGGTTTAAAATCAAAATTCTTGCGTACGATTTCGGCTAGATTTTCACCTTTTTCATTTATCGCCTCGATCATAAGTGGTTCAGCCATACCTATAGCATAAGCCACAGACACCAGTGCTTCTTTGGCATAGTGAGATGCAACCAAGCTTTTTGCTACGTGCCTACACATATATGCCGCAGATCTATCTACCTTTGTTGCATCCTTACCAGAAAAACATCCTCCCCCATGAGGAATGAGTCCACCATAAGTATCCACCATTATTTTACGTCCAGTCAGCCCTGTATCAGCTTCAAAGCCTCCAGCCACGAACTTCCCTGTCGGGTTCACCAATATTTTGACAGATTTTCTTTCAGAAGGAGAAAGTAGTGGGTAGATTATTTTTTTAGTAACTTCTTTTTTAATTTCTTCAAGTTTTACACTTGGTGAATGTTGTGTACTGACCAGCACAGTATTCAATTTGCCATTGGTATATGTAACCTGGGTCTTCGCATCGGGTCCTAGCCACTTTATTTTTCCACCCTTTCTGACTTCTTCCAACCTCTTGGCGAGTTTGTGCGCCAACACTACACCCTTTGGTAAAAATTCTTTGGTTTCATTCGTAGCAAAGCCATACATTATTCCCTGATCACCAGCTCCACCAGTGTCCACCCCCATAGCAATATCGGGCGACTGTTTTACGATGTGTGCAGAAATTTGGAGCTTTTCTTTGTAGCCAATATTTTTATATACTTCCCGGGCAACTTTCACATAATCCACATTTCCTTTCGATGTAACTTCTCCACCTATCACAAGTTTGCCGTGTCCACCAAAAGTTTCCACAGCTACTCGACTCATTGGGTCTCTTTTTAAAAAAGCATCTAAAATAGCATCAGAAATTTGATCACACACTTTGTCTGGATGTCCAGAAGTTACTGACTCGACAGTATAGTTATCATTGTGTTTATAAAACATAAAAAAGATTAAATAAAAAAACTCCTACTAATGAGGAGAAATTTTTATGTTGACTAGACATACTTATCTCTCCTCGCAACGTCATACGTTACTCGGTTGGATTTAGCACCTCTTTAAAAGGTTGCTGAGCGAGTCATAAAGCCAATTCTCTCGTCGCTACTCTCGATATATTCAGTTGTATGTAAATACTAACAAACTTATTTAGCAAAGGCAATCAAGTTTTTTACTTTGTCCAACCTCTCTATTGGTGTACCTACTATCTCAATAAATGAAATCTGATGCGCCTCTAGTATATCTTTAACTTTTCGATCTATTTCTTGCTGAAATTTTATATCGGTTGTTCTCACTCCATCGTCTTCAATAGCAAATTGTCCCCCAGGTAAATATAAAACTAGATCATAATTACTAAACCTTGGCACCAAGGTTTTAGTAGCAAATTCGATCAAATCTTTTTCCTCGGCAAAGAGATGGTGAATATAAGCCAGCAAGTCTATCCCACACCTATCAGCTACCCACTTACTTTCCAGGCTTTCTAATTCGAGCTGTTTCGCAATGAGCCAAAGCTCAGTTTCTGTCGTAGCGGTTTCGTCGAGTCTATACCCTGCCTCCATAGCCAAGCGTGCCGCCTCAGGTAAGATTGTAAAATCTGGATATTCTTGATTGATTTGTTTGGCCAAGGTAGTTTTCCCCACCCCTTGTGCACCAGTAATTGCGATTTTCATAATCTATTCAGTGCCCTCTCTCCAACCAGATATATATTCTTTTTGACGTGCAGTCAGAACATCGATTTTTGTACCGAAGCTTTTCAGTTTTAATTCAGCAATTTTCTTATCTAAAACCTCTGGCAAAACATGCACCGCATTAGTCAACTTGCCTTTGTTTTTTAAAATAAATTCCGCTGCAAGAATTTGGTTGGCAAAACTCATATCCATCACCGAAGCTGGGTGGCCTTCAGCACTTCCTAGGTTTACCAGTCTTCCACCAGCTAACACAAACACAGTCTTCTCATTTTTCGCTATTTTTATTTTGTAACTTTCCACAAAATCTCGTAATACTTTTTTACTTTTAGTTATTTTTTGAAGGGCGACAAGGTCGATCTCTACATCAAAGTGTCCAGAATTAGAAATGATACAACCATCTTTTATGGTTTTAAATACATCTGCCCCCACCACATCAGTATTACCAGTGACTGTACAAATAAAGTCCGCCTCTTTTGCTGCTTCCACCATTGGCATAACTCTAAATCCATCCATAAGCGCTTCTATAGCTTTGATAGAATCTATCTCAGCAACAATCACATTGGCCCCCATACCTCGGGCTCGCATAGCCAGGCCCTTACCGCACCATCCATAACCCGCCACCACAAAAACCGAACCAGCAATCAATTTATTGGTAGCCCGAATTATACCGTCCAGTGTAGACTGCCCAGTTCCATAACGGTTATCAAACATATGCTTGGTCATCGAATCATTCACGGCAATCACTGGAAAAAGCAATGCCCCTTCTTTTTCCATAGACTTCAATCGAGTAACCCCAGTAGTAGTTTCTTCGGTGCCCCCTAATATTTTTTTTATTTGATCTGGTCTTTTGGAGTGCAGTTCACTAACCAAATCCGCTCCATCATCCATAGTGATATCGGGCTTGGTGTCGAGCACGCTACGCAAGTGTGACATATATTCGTCTTTACCTTCACCCTTTTTGGCAAACACTGGTATATTAAAATTTTTCACCAAGGCTGCAGCCACGGCATCATCAGTAGACATTGGGTTAGAAGCACACAAGCTTACATTTGCTCCAGCTTCTTTTAGAGCAATCATTAGATTGGCTGTTTCCGCAGTAACGTGCAAGCACGCCGCTATAGTGATATTTTTGAAAGGTTTAGTCTTTTTAAAACCAGAACTCACGTCGCGGAGTACCGGCATATCTTTCCCCGCCCATTCAATTTTTATCAAACCCTTATCTGCCAAACTTACATTCTTGATATCATATTTCATACATAATTTCTAACATAAAATAGACAAAAATGCTATACTGAAAAACACGACTATGGAGAACATAAAGAAGTTTTTGTTCGTAAATTCGAGCACAAAACAAACAATACTAAAGAACATCGTATGGCTTTCTGGCGGAGTCACCATAAGTAGAATCCTGCGAAGTTTGATGATTATATATGCGGCTCGTATTTTAGGGGCAGAAGGCTACGGAATATTCTCTTATGCCATAAGCTTTGCGGCGATTTTTAATGTCTTTTCTGACATCGGACTTTCTGGATTATTGACCAGAGAACTAATAACAAGAACTGATAAAAAAGAATATCTAGCAACTTCTCTAGTCTTAAAAACAACACTAGTGATACTGACAACTATCTTTATTGCTTTTATTGCTCCGCTTTTCACTAATATATCAGAAGTAAAACCACTGATGATACTCATGGCTCTACTGGTGGGCTTTGATAGTATGCGTAGTTTTATTTTTGCCATATCCAGATCAGAAAATCGAATGCAGTTTGAAGCCATCCTCGAGATAATTACGGAAATTTTCATAACTACCACCGGACTTATAGTGTTATTCAAAATACCTTCTGTGGAAAATTTTGCTCTAGGCTATACACTAGCAAGTGGGGTCGGATTTGTACTTGTTTTAGTTTTAATGAAAGAATATATCGTAACTACTTTTTCACATTTTAGAAAAGAACTAGTAGAAACAATATTCAAATCAGCCTGGCCATTTGCATTTATAGGATTTTTTGGAATCTTTATGACCAACATTGATTCGATCATTGTGGGATTTCTAAAATCAACTACCGACCTAGGACTACTGGCTGCAGCCCAAAAACCAATCAGTATGCTCTACCTTATACCCGGGCTTCTATACACTACCCTCTTCCCATTTATTAGTAAATTTATTAAAAACAAAGAAGAAGACAAACTATTAAAGCTATTAAAAACATCGCTCACTGCTTCTATTGGGCTAGCCTTGCCTATAGTTTTAGGAGGGATAATAGTAGCAGGCCCACTTATAAATGTAATATATGGATACGGATACATAGGCGCAGTTCTTACTTTTCAAATTCTTTTGCTTACCTTGCTTCCAATCTTTCCAGGTATGACCCTGTCTAGCACTCTACTAGCCGAAGACAAACAATACGTTTTTGTGAAGTCTAGTTTGGTGGGGGCAATTATAAACATAACTCTTGATTTGATACTTATACCTGTGTACGGCATAGCTGGTTCCGCTATTGCCACACTTTGCGCTCAACTTGCCGTAAACGGAATATTCCTAATCGAAGTTAGGAAAAATCATAATATAAGCATATTAAAAGACACCAAGAAAATGTTCTTTGCAGTATTTCTAATGGGTATATCAGTTTTCCTAATGAAAACCCTGCTATGGCCACTTATCCTAATTATTTTTATAGCCAGTGTTATTTATTTTGGTGTTCTGTTTTTACTAAAAGAAAAACTCCTTAAAGAAATAATAGACGGGGCTAGAACGTAACGTCTAGATAAACTTTTTTAGTTTCTGCTAAGAATTTGTCTAGAGTAAATTTTGCTTCAAATTTTTTGCGGGCAGATTCTCCTATTTGTTTTTGCTTGGCTTCATCTGACAAGGTTATTAACGCTCGAGCTATATCTTCTTTCGTATTTGAAACTAAAATACCGCAAGACTCATCTATTTCCTCCTTTATACCCCCGACATTGGAAGCAATAACCGGAAGTCCTGCCGACATAGCTTCTAATATAGACAGCGGTAACCCCTCATGTTTAGATATTAAAATAAAAACTTTTGATTGCAACAATTTTTTTCGAACTTCTCCTTGAGTAAAATTACCTAGTAGAGCAACCTTATCCTTTAATTTTAGTTCAGATATTTTGCGTTCAATACTTTCACGATCTGGGCCATCACTAATAATCTCAAGTCTTAGGCTGTCTAAATTGGCTAACTTGTATGCTTCTAGGAGAAGCAAGTAATCCTTTGGGTAAGCCAACCGTCCGTTGGCCACAATAATATTCTCTTTTTCAACATACCCCACACCAGCCGAGCCAACCCCATTATGAATAGTTATCAATTTTTCTGGCTTAGCAATTCTATACCTCAAAGCCAATCCTCTATCAAAGTCGGACACGCATATAATTTTATTTGTATATCTTGCAACTATTTTTTCTGCAACAATAGCAATAATTTTTCTCAAGATTGGAGCTCCGTCAGTAAAAGCAAAACTGTGCGCGGTAAATATAGTCGGCACTTGTCCTCGTATAGCCAGCCTGCCTAAAACTCCAGCACTAGAGCTATGCACAGACACCAATTCTGGCGAAAAATCTTTTACAGCCTTTTTAATATTTATTATTGCCTTCAAAGCATTTAATGGATTAAGGGAATTTGAAAAATTTTGATTAGGATAAAATTTAACTCCCAAATTCTTGGCCTCATCTACTAGCCAGCCATCAGGAAAACTCATAAGGGCTACTTGGTGCCCAGAATCCGTAATATACTTCATAAGTTCACGCACGTGTACCTGAGCACCACCTATTTCTGATTTAGTGATTAAATAAAGAATTTTCATATAAACTTTTTTATAAAAAATTTAACTTGTGTAGGCACCAAAGACACTAAATATTGTTTAAAAACATAAATATAATTAAATTTATTATAGTATCCTTGCGCAATAGCATATTTTCTAGCCCTGTTTGCAAAATACATTTGTTGTTTGTTTTTAGTAGAAGTTATCGAATTTGGCATATGTCTATATTTCACCAAGAAAAATGGTAAGTTGGCAAATTGAGTATAAGGGGAAAGTTTAAAATAAAAACTATAATCCTGAGCATATTTAAATTCCTCGTCGTAAAAACCTACCCTAGCCCCCACACCCCTTCTAAACATAATACTAGAATGCACAAAGGGGTTATATCGGATCAGGTCTTTCTTTAGTTTGTTATTATCGATTGGATATTTAACTTCTTTTATTATTTCTCCATTGGTATTGATAATGTACATAAAACTACCAACCAACCCAATATTTTTATTATTGTCCAGAAATTTTACTTGTTTCTCTAGCCTGTCTTCTGTACTCAAGTCTCCAGCATCCAGTCGCGCCAGATACTCTCCAGATGATTCCCGTATAGCTTTATTGAGTGATCTAGTCAGGCCTAGATTCTGATCATTATTTATTACTTTAATTCTGCTGTCAGTTTTTTGAAAATCATTTAAAATAGCCACGGTGCCATCAGTAGAGCAATCATTTACTATGATAAACTCAAAATCTTTATAAGCTTGATTTAAAATACTCAAAATAGAATCCTTCAGAAATTCTTCTCCGTTATATACCGACATTATTATCGATACTTTTGGATTTTGCATTTTACTTTAATTCAAAAAAAGTCTCCCAATAACCAACTTCTAATAATGGATGTTCTAACATTTCTTTTTTTGAGGAAGCAACAAACTCAGATCCACCTCTCCAAAAACTCTTATGAATTTCATACCCATATTTTCCTAAAAATTCTACTATACTACGGGCGCTACTATTCTTTTTATGTAGTAATTCCGAATGTACCTCAATAAAGAAATATTTAGGTTTTTTATTTGAGCCGAGAATATTTTCAGCGCCCCTTAGGATTTCTCCTTCATAACCCTCTACATCCATTCGAATAAAATCCACTTTTTTATCGCCGAATTTGTCATCCAGCCTAATTACATCTACCTCGACTTCTTCTCCGGTCAGGTCTTCTCGTTCTACAAAAGTAGATAAGTTGCTACGACCCGACAATAGGAATGGGGCTTTACCTGCTTCCGCTCCAGCTGCCAACTTATATAAATCGTAATTTTTTAATCCGTTTAAATTCAAATTTTCAGTCAATAAATCAAAATTATATGGAGAAGGTTCCATTGCATACAAGTGCCCAGTAGGCCCCGCTAGCCTAGTTTCAAGTAGTGCATAGTAGCCTATATTAGCTCCTACTTCCAATATTTGCATTCCATGTGTAATAATTTTCTTAACTTCAGCTGTGCTATTTTTTTCATGCACTCCATAAGCAGCCAATTCTCGAGAAATACCGATATCATTTAGATCTAAAATCATCTTGGAACCTTGAATTGTCTTTATCACTCTGCCATCTTTTGATAGAAAAAACATCACTTTTAGTGGTATATATTCTATAAATATTCTTTTCAAAATGAGAGCAACTGCCAAAAAGCTCTTCTGGATAAAGAAGATTGGGCCTCGTTCTTTCAAGCTTTTCATCCCCTTTTTAAAAAGATTCTCGTCAGTTTTCAGTATTGTATTTTGCGCGGTGATTTTATTTCTCATGATTTTTTATTTTTATAAATTATTTTCAAGATTGTTTGCTCAAAAGTTTTTGAAAAATTATCCTGAGTGTATTGAAACGATTCACTATAAGCATCGAAACTCCTCTTTATAAACTTATCTCGTGGTTCATTAGATATCTCAACAATCTGTTTCCTAAAATTATCAATTTTAATGTCTTTGATAATATATCCAAAGTTATCCACATCTAGCCCAGTTTCGTAAGTCACCACAGGCACCAATCCCCTCCTCATACAAGTAGTCACTGAAGTAGCACAACCTTCCGAGCATGAAGGTAATATAACATATCCACACTTAGATGTTATGTCTTCAAATAGTGGACTACCTACTTTTACAAATCCTAAAAAATGAATATTCTTCGATTCTTTTATGATGGGTAGAAAAATCTTATTGAATTCTTTTTCATAATCTGGAGCCCCGATATAAAGCTCTAGGTTCGGTAAGCCAGTAAAGGCCTCAATCACTAGATCCAAACCTTTAACAATATTACCATTACCACCAAAATATAAAAACTTATTTTGATATCTATTTGAAAGCTGATTACTATCTGCCTCTAGAGAAGGATGACTAGAGGAAAAAACTCGATATATGTCTTTATTAAAAAGACTATACGAGTTGGCCGTAAATTCATTACCATTAATAATAATGGCGTCTGTTTGCTTCATAACTTTATCAACATCAACCTTAGTTATTAACCTTCTCATTTCTAAACTTAGTCCAGGGTGTCGCTCATAAAAATAATCATACCTTTTTTTTATTAAGTCATTACTTAAAACTGGTTCGGGTCCCATAGCATAAAGTATTTTTACCGCACTTGGAACTTTTTCAGCAATATCGCTATAAAAATGACCTGAATCTCCTGCTCCGATTCCTAAAAAAATATCGTATTTGTTCTCAATGCCCTGTATTTTTTTAAAATCAATCGTACGGTCAATAATATCAACGACATAACCAAGTTTATTAAAAATACGAACCATCTCAACTATCTCCCAATAATTAGTATGAACGTAATCCTGAATCAAGGATCTTATGACAAATGGGTCAGTTTTGTAATAAAGAAGTACGCGTCCCGAAGGACTTCCGGTTATATCCTTATCATAGTTTTTGATTATTTGCCTTCTTAGCAATTTCTGTAAAAATCTTTTAAACATGTTGTAAGTGGAAAACTAGGTAGTGCAAGTAGTTACCTTTTGCTTTGGTGCCACGAACCATATTAAAGGAGAATTTAGTTCGGTAGCCAAAATTCAAAAAAAGTTTTTTATAAAAATTGAGTAGAAACTTAATCGATATATTACTAGTATCTTTTAATTTATAGAATTCTTCTCTTCGTTTTTGCCACAAAGGAAGCTCGTCGAAACCAAATGGTTGCCTATTTATGTTAAAAATAATTATGCCTTGTTTTTCTAGTAATTTTGCTATTTTGGGTATCACTTCAAAATGCTCACAATACTTTAAGTTTGGACCATAGCAATACTGAGGGTTATCGATTACGATAAAGTCATACTTTGATAAGTTTTTTTTCTTATTAATTTCTTTTATAGAATCAGTAATGACTATTTTGGCTTTCGGTAAATTTTTAGAAAGGCCTTTTTTGAATTTAGGATCGATTTCCCATGCTTCTAATGACCCTACTTTATTTACATAAGATTGAGTATGCCAATCCCCCTCTCTAGCAAAAACTTCTAGGGCACGCATTTTAGACAGGTCAACTCCTCGTAATTTCAACTCGTTTACCACTTTTTTCATTGCTGGACCTCTCATAATATTTTAATCAAAAATAAGCTTTTTTAATTCTTGACTGGTAAATGCTTCAGCATTTTGCGTAGAAAAAGCGTCCGGTGGATTTGGGTTAATTTCCCCGGATTTTAATATATAATAATTGCCTTCTTCAAAGGCAAAATGTTTTTCGCTCTCACCTATTAGGTCTTCGTGTATTTTCTCCCCTGGAGAAATACCCACTATTTCAAATTCTTCTCTTTTGAAAATCGTCTGCAGAATAGAGATAATGCTCGCTACTTTCATTTTTGGAATAAATATTTCTCCACCTTCCGCCATATCAATCGCGTCAGACACAGTTTGTACTGCATCTTTTAATTTAAAGAAAAATCGTTTCATCTCCGGATGGTGAAGTTTGACTGGCAGATCTAAATGTTCTTTCCAGAAAGTGATCAAGCTACCATGTGAATCGATAATATTGCCAAACCTAGTACAAGCAAAAATAGTATCCGAATTTTTATTAGCCTCCACGAACAACCTCTCCATTATGTATTTGGTCATACCATAAGCATTTGAAGGAGAAGCTGCCTTGTCGGTACTTATACCTATAGCTTTCTTCACACTTGGTGAAGCAATCACTGCTTCTATGAAAGACTTGGAACCTATAATATTATTAAGGTATCCTTGAGTGGGTTGATCTTCGATCATGATTAAATCTTTCATCGCCGCCGCATGAATAGCCAAATCGCAACCCCGGAGTGCGTATTTCAAGGTATCCGTATCTCGCACGTCCCCAATCCTAAAAGTAAGATTTGAATTGCTGAACTCTTTCATCATCTCATATTGTCTCTCTTCGTTTCGACTATAGATCACAACCTGATTTTCTTTACCTAGCTCGCGAGCTAGAGCCTTACCTAGTGAACCTGTACCTCCAGTAATTAAAATTTTCCTTCCTTTAATCATATTAAAATAATATAGCTGGTAAAAAGTTTTTCACAATCTCTCTTCCTTCATCTTTTGACAAAAGCCCCCCTATCCCATCACATACTCCAAAGACTTTCTGAGGATTTTCAACATCATCGACCAATATATCTCCCTTCTTTCCCAATACTCCTCTTAAAATAAGAGAAACAGACCCTAGGGATATTTTTCTTTTCTTCTCTACAAAATCTCTCTGATACAGCCAATTTTCAATCATACCTCTATACCCCCCTATATTAGATAGCGACAGTACCTCAATTCCTATTTCCCCAGCTTTTTGTAGCGCCTCGGGTAGAATGGTTCTATTGCCAACATCAATAATTTTACCATTTGGAGCCATTTTTTCAACTATCTTCTGATCGACTACAGCTATACCGGGTGTACAAGCCAAAACCAAATCATACCCACTCTCTATATCTCCTTCAGTAATCTGATAAGTACCCCTCTTTATCAAATTCAACCCCTCCACAATTTTCTCGGTTTTTTCCTTATCTTTTCCATATAGAAAAACCTTGGCCCCACGTTCAGACAATTTAAGAGAAATTTTCGACCCTATGTTCCCTGCACCCAAAACCAAAACCTTTTTATCGAGAAGAGATTGAAAGAATAAAGACACAAAAACATCCAAGGACTCAACCGTAAAATCATTTGGTTTAAATATGAAAGTTTTACTTTTTTTGATTTTACTTAAAAATAATCTTTCCAAATCCTTAAATTCATTCTTGATCTCTGAATCTAAGAAAAAATAATCTACCACCCCATCAAAAGCTTCTACAAGCTCCGCAAGGGTGGACGCATCTCGTAATATTACATAACACGAAATCGTAGTGTCTGTTTCCTTAGTAGAGCCTCGCGTGAAAAGAGGGTTATTCAAGTCAGCAGTCGTCGCCACACACAAAATTTTCTCTTTAGGAGAAGTAGCTATCTCTTTCTTTATATCTTCTATAGTATTTTTTATTTCTGACATAAATATCTAAATGGATTTAATATTATTGGATAAAATAATCTCTAGGCTCTTTGGACCATGATTGAAGTATAAATCTAAAATAGAAAGGTATGGGATAAAAGCTCCTGATCCTATCTGCTTGTATTTTGGATGATTAAACTCCTGAAAATACAAATTAATATTATTTTCTTTATAATGCTCAGTTTTAAGATATGTTTTAGCTCCACTACCACTAATATAAGTATCCGCCTCTAGAAGTTTGCAAATTTCAAGAGTAACTTCTGTCCCGCCAGAAGATGTACCAGACAGATCCAATTCTGAAGATCGAAAAATTTTAGGTTTTAGACCGAGCTTGTCAAACATAAAAGTAATAAAACGGATATTAAAATCCGCTAAGTACTCAATCTTCTGGGCATATAAATCATTCAGAAAAGGAAAAATTTCCTTAAAATAAGGGGTCTTGGAGTAATTCATTTCTAGGGTCAAAAGATGCTTCTTTACAAAGTTTGTATCCGTCCAATTTATTTTTATGTCTTTAACTTCTGTTTTCAAAGAATGTTTTAAAATGGGTAAAGTAAGCCAAGTATCCGTATTCCCATTTTTTATCTTATTCCTATTCTGAAAATTATTTTTTTCAAACTGTACTGTATCTAAAAAAACAAAAGTGTCGGCTAGTGAAGCCTTATGAAAAAACCCTAGCCAAGGAAAACATTCAGGCTGGTGAATTGCCACTTTCATATTTTAAAGCTCCATATTATAACGAACCATCTCGAAAGATTCAGCATATTTCACTCCGCATTCGTTACCTCTCATACGAGCTCGGCCTTCTATGGATTCTATCCAATCTTTACCATATTTTTTAAACTGACTTTTGTGTGCTTTAATGGATTTTTTCTTTACTTCTATGTCTTTAGAAATATCGACATAAACCTGTGGGCGATACGGATGATAAGAACGCCCAGATGGAGGGAACGGCTCGTACATTAAAATAGAGTTGTGGTAGCGTGCTGCAGAAATAGAGGCTAGTGCTGTGTTCTTATGGTCTTGATGGGTATCAAAAGTCCAATGTGTCAATATTAGGTCTGGCTTAAATTCACTTAAAATTCTATCTATAGCTTCGACAGTAGAACCATCATATGGAATATTTTTATTTGGAAAATCCAAAACCACATAATCCTTTACACCTAGAATACTTAAGGCTTTTTTCCCTTCCACTTCAGCTTCTTTTACTGTTCGCAATACCTTGCCATCAAAATTTTCATAAGCTGATTGCGACATGATAATACACTTGACCTGATGCCCCTTTCTTATGGCCCTGGCAAGAGTACCGCCACAAGCAAGCTCTATGTCATCTTTATGTGCTCCAATTCCAACAATTTTCATATTTTAGTTTTAATGTCTCTGATAAATAATAAAAAATCTTGAAAATTCTGCTCGATTGAATAATTAGAATCTAAGACTTTCTTCATGTTTATACTGAAGTCGTTTCTCATTTTAGCATTAATAACCAGCATTTTCAAGGCCTCATGCCACCCTTCTTTTGTTCCCACTAGAAATCCTGATTCACCATCTTTGATGATTTGGCAAGAAGATGGTGTAAAATCCGCGACCACTGGTATGTGTAATTGACTAAAAACATATATACGCCCTGGGTTATTGGAAAACTTAAATCTTTGGACATAATCATTATTGTGATAACCCTCTGGATTATAAAAAAAACTTCGAAGCGGTCTACTAAAAATACTAGAAGTTGGAACAGTGCTCGGCACGACACCTATGTCACACTGCGACAAATTTTGCACTACATCCCCTTCTGACCATTGAATATGCTTCACATGGCAAAGTTTAGGAAGATTTCTACGCCATTTACCAAGTTTACTAATATTATAAATTGCCCAGAATTCTATTTGGAAATTTTTAGAGAGTTCATCCAAAGCCCAAGACAAGTCCCGCATAGCATCCAGATGTTGCTTGTTACCATGATAGCCGATTATTATCTTATCTTTTTCGGTATGCTCTTTTCTGATTTCTGGAGTATCAGGAAACATATAGTAAACGAAAATATTTTTATTATATTTTAGTAGTGCGTTCTTTTGCTCAATAGAGCTGACGATGAGTAAGTCAGCCGACTCTACTTCTTTTATCTGCCAAGACAGGGTTACTTTCGGGTCAAACAAAACACACACCAGTTTTGGGTCCACAGTCTTAGCTTCAGATATTTTAGAATCTGGCGCCATAAAAATAGCTACATCGTATCTCGAATAATTTACCCAGTCATTAGTGGCGACACTATGCCTAGTATCCCGTAGTCTTTTTTCTAAACCATTTAATACAATGGTTCCAGCAGACTCTTTATAATTTGTATTTATAACAAAGTTCATATGTTTAACTTAAAACTGCCCATATTTCACCGTACTGAACACTCAAACTGTCTACTTTATACCCAGCTTCTTGGACTTCTTGCCTAAAAGAAGTTTCAGTAAATTCTGTATAGTGCGTCAGGTCCAGACGCCATTCTACGCCAAGCTCTTTTTTATAGAGAGGCACCCAATCCCTATCAATCATAGGTACACGTATTAAATATTTAGTCGCCAAACCCTTCAGGCTTTTCATAAACCCTACTCTTTTTTCTATATGCTCTAAGACATTAGAAAGAATAATGACGTCAAATTTTTCTCCACTCAAGTCACGGGTTGCATCACCCACTACATACTTCATATTTGGCCTAGAATATTTTGACCTCGCCTTTTTTATATTTTTTTCTTCTATATCTATACCAGTCACTGCTTTGGCCTTGCCGGCTACATCATAGGCTAAAGCTCCATTCCCACAGCCGATGTCTAGGACAGTGTCACTACTTGAAACATTGTTCGAGAAAAAATTGTGGTACCCTATCAATCGATGTTTAGGGTGCAAACCATTTTCCGCCTTGATAGCTAAAAAACTAATCAATTTATAAATAAAATTGCTAAATTTAAGTGTATTTATTAGTAAAAATTTATAAAGATTTTTCATACTTATTTTAATATTGTTTTATATATCTCCAATTCTTTCTCGATACAAACTTCAAAGCTATTGTTTATTTCTATACTTTTTCTAGCGTTAGTTCCAAGTTTAACACACAATTCTTTATCTCCAAGCAATGTTTTTATAGCCACCCTCAGCCCATCTTTAGATGTCGAACTCAAGATGCCATTCTCCAAGTGCGAGATAACTGAATTTATTCCCTCTACATCAGTACCTACACAAGGCAGTCCACAAGCCATAGCTTCAAGTAATACCTTCGGGTTACCTTCGTATAAGGAAGGAAGAACAAAAATTTCACTTCTGTTCAACTCTTGTGGAATGAAAGCCTGGTCAATATTACCCTTAAATACAACATCTAAATTTTTGTCTTTAGCTATTTCCTCTAGCTCACCCCTTATAGATCCACTGCCGACAATTACCAGCTTTACATCCAAACCTTCTAGGCTATAAAAAAGATTCGCTAAATTTTTGTCTTTTTCTAAGCGACCAATGAAAATTATTCTACCTTTTTCTTTTTCAATGTTTAATGGCTTGAATAACTCTATATCTATATAATTTGGGATTATCTGAATTGCATCAGACTGTATGCCAAAATTATTTATAACAAACTTTTTACTCTCTTCGGATGTTAGGATTATCTGGTCGGCATTATGGTAAGCAAATTTTTCTACATAATACGCAATCAACTTTTTTATAAAAAATTTCTTTGCTTTCTCAATGGTTTGCAACCATTCATAACCACACCTGACTATTAACTTACTCTTGAAAAACTTTTTAGAAATAACCGCTGCCCAAGAACCATCCATTTGGTTAGTTTTTAGAATATCAATATTTTTTAGTGTACTACTGTGAACAATAGGCAATAAAAGACTATATAGAGTACTAGGTAAAAATTTAGGCCTTACTACGATGTGAACATTATCAGGAAATAATTTTAAATACTCAGTATCAGCATTATCTCCATAAGTAAAAACATAAACCTCTTTAAAAAATTCTGCTAGTTTTTGATATGGCTTTATCTCTCGCTTCATAGAACCAATTTTGTCCCACTTCGCTAAAGACATACCTCTGGTCATAAATAATCCAAATTTTTTGTCTTTCAAATTCATAGTCTTGTATTCTCTTGATACCACTTATAAGTCTTTTGTAATCCATCGGCTAAATTAATTTCAGGATTCCAGCCAAGTGCTTTTATCTTTGACACATCCAGTAGCCTCCTCGGTGTACCATCTGGTCTACCCGTATCCCATACTATTTCACCCTTATAATCCACCACCCCTTTTACAAGACCAGCTAATTCTAAGATAGACAAATCTTCACCTACGCCGATATTTATAATTTCCGAATCATTATAATGATTCATCAAAAATACGCAGGCACTGGCTAAGTCATCTACATATAAAAATTCTCGGGTCGGGCTACCGCTACCCCAAAGCATAACCTCTTTTTCTCCTTTAACTTTAGCTTCGTGAAATTTGCGAATCATCGCTGGAATAACGTGTGAACTTTGCAAATCAAAATTATCCCCATGCCCATATAGATTTGTCGGCATCACGCTTATAAAATTTGTGCCGTATTGTTTGTTGTATGATTGGCACATGACAATGCCAGCTATTTTGGCTAGAGCATAAGCCTTATTGGTAGGCTCCAACTCGCCAGTAAGTAAATATTCTTCCTTGATCGGCTGTGGAGTAACCTTTGGGTACACACAAGCACTTCCTAAGAAAAGAAGCTTTTTTACTCCATTCTTATAAGCAAAGTCTATGATATTTGTCTCTATGATAATATTGTCCCTTATGAAATCAGCCGAATATGTATCATTGGCCAAAATTCCGCCCACCTTTGCTGCAGCCAGAAAAACATACTCGGGCTTTTCTTTTTCAAAAAAATTTTCTACTAGGTCTTGCCTAGTCAAATCCAACTCCTCGCGAGTTTTGGTTACAATATTATTGTAACCGTTTTTATTTAGTTCTCGCACGATAGCAGAACCTACCAAGCCCGCATGCCCTGCCACATAAATTTTTGCACCCTTATCCATTTCTTTCTTTCAATTCTTCTTTGACCATCAGTTCGACTAATTCTTTAAATTTTACTTCAGTATTCCAATTTAATTTTTCTTTTGCTTTTGTATTGTCCCCCAACAGCAGATCCACTTCCGATGGACGGTAATATTTTTCATCGATACTTATGATGACCTTACCTGTATTTTTATCTACACCTTCTTCCTGTAAGCCTGCTCCACGCCAAACCAGATAAAAACCTAGCAATGATGCTGTGTATTCAGCAAACTCGCGCACAGTGTGTGTTTCCGCCGTAGCTATCACATAGTCATCCGGCACTTCTTGCTGGAGCATGAGCCACATAGCCCGCACGTAGTCCTTGGCATAACCCCAGTCCCTTTTTGCATCTAAATTACCTAAAAATATTTTATCTTTCTTGTCGAACTTTATGTCTACTAGTCCTTCGACTATTTTCTTGGTTACAAAGGTTTTACCCCGTCTAGGTGATTCGTGGTTGAAAAGTATCCCGTTGCAAGCAAACATACCGTAGGCTTCACGGTAATTTTTGCAAATCATATGAGAAAAAACTTTAGCACAACCATAGGGGCTGACTGGATTAAAGGGGGTAGTTTCTTTTTGTGGAGTTTCCAGAACTTTTCCGAACATTTCACTACTTCCAGCTTGGTAAAATTTTATCGGGTAACTTTGTTCTTTGATTACGTCGAGAATTCGTAGTGTGCCTAGTGCATCAATATCAGCAGTGTATTCTGGAATATCAAAGCTCACTCGTACATGGCTCTGGGCACCTAGGTTATATATTTCATCCGGCCTACTTTTATTTATTATACTGTTGATACTATTAGAATCCGACAAGTCCCCAAAGTGTAAAAACAAACGCTTCTCTGCAGAGTGTGGGTCTTGATAAATTTTGTCTATTCTTTCGGTGTTAAAACTAGAGGAACGGCGAATCATACCGTGAACCTCGTAGCCCTTCTCTAGCAGTAATTCAGCCAAATATGAACCGTCTTGCCCAGTGATTCCTATTATTAAAGCTTTTTTCTTGTTTGTCATAATTTTATCAATTACAAATTTTCTAATTTCATAAAAGTAATTTCTGGAAATGTTTTCTTTTGTTTATTGATATGCTCTAAAACCTTATTTGAAAATTCAATATTAGGGTTAAGAGCGATCCCTTCCTTAGATTTCTTTTCTGCTTCGATTAAATTGCCACTATATAAAAAGGAAAGAGCCTCTAATTGATGTGTTAGTGGATTTTCTGGAGAAAGCACGTACGCCCCTTGGAGTATCTCTCGTGCTTCGTCAGTTTTCTTGTCACCCAAAATTGTTTCCAGCATATACAAATATGCTAAATTCACTCTCGCGCGATAATGATATGGAAAATTTGCTACATAATCTTTCAAATAACCTTCATATAATTTGAGTTCTTTCTTATTTAATTCCATGCCCTCTGCAGTTAAAGTTCCATCTCCCATCTGTATCAAAAGACCCTTAATAAAAGAACCAGACAAGAGTCGCAATGTTTCAAAACTCGATCCCCGGGACAACGCTTGAATTATTTTTTCTTTCCTAATCTCTTCATTTTTTATTGAAAAAGCATCTACAATGCTGTGCTGGCGAGGTTCTTCTTTCATCAACAGCTGATAAGTGATAAAGAACATAACTACAGAAAGAACGACCGCTATCCCCTTCTTAACGCTCAAAGAATATTCTTCTACTGGTGGAAGTATTTGTTTTTCAAAATACAGAGCATACCCAGCAAGTATAAACAAAAACAGATAAGTACTTGCGACATGAAAAGAAGTTTGCAATTGAAGCAAATTGGCAAAAAGAATAACTATTAAAAAGTGAGCTTGATTTTCTGAAATAAGATTTTGCTTTTGCGCTAAATAAAAAATCCTGCCCATGAAGAAAAGTAAGGTAAGCCATATAGTTAGACCTATAAACCCAACATCAATTAATGTATCTAAGAAAACATTGTGAGCCCTATCGAACCAAATTTCGTTAAGATTTTCTTTTTGGAATAACCTATTATCAAAATGCCCCTGAATTGCAACATCAAAATTTTCGGGTCCCCATCCAAAAAATGGACGTTCTTTTATGGACTGTATTGCACTCTCCCACACAATAACACGAGCAGAACTAGAATGCTCTACATATTTTCTTTGAATCATAGAATCCGGAATAAAAACCATTACCAACGGAACAATCACTAATAGCCCAGTCACTACTGATAACACACTGAGTGCCACCTTTTGTTTTACAACAGGAATAATATTTTTAATGAAAGATCTTCCAAGGGCATATAAAATAATTAAAAAAACTGTAGCAGAGCTTGCCTGTGCATCCCCTAAAACAATCAATGGATTATTAAAAATCCCACTAAGGCTATGTGCGCCAGATAACACTTCTAAATTAATAATTATCGGATTTAAGACTTGCACCAAAAGCGCCACTACAAGCACCCAGAAAGTTTTTGTTTTGTAATATGATTCACTTAAAGCAAGAACTGTCAGCCCAACACCGAATAAAATAAAAGCTCCAGCAAAAGTCGAGTTACCAAACAATAGATCTGGTGATGTAACTACTGCCTTTAATCCAGGGAATACATATGTGGTTAAAAAGTATGACAGTGAAAATAACGTTGAAGACCAAATAACAGATTTACCAATAAAAGAAAAATCTTTCTTTGTAAGTAATGCAGAAAACATGTATGCCAATAAAAACAAAGGCACTAAAAAGTATACCCCCGTCCCTCTCAATATGTCAGAAAAAAAAGACTGCTCAACATTCACCCCAAATATTGATGACACAAGATACGAAACCAACAGAGCTAAAAGTGCCCACAACACATAACTTTTCTGGTGGAATACATTGAGACTAATTTTATTTTTTGAACTAAATATAGAATATACAAAAAACGCTCCGATAATTAACATTACCCATACAATAAAGAAGGTTTTCACATTTATTGCAGCGTAAAAAAGCCTGTGAGAAACAATAAATGGAAACAAAAAAATTAGAATTCCCCCAGTAATACCAGTAGCAGTAAGCTTATTCATAAAATAATAATAACATATACAAAGCAAAAAACCACTCCGAAGAGTGGTTTTTTGTAACTGTTTGAGCCCTACTAAAACTTAATTAACAAATGTTAGTTAAGAGCGATAGGATCGGTCTTGTAGTCTTCAAGATCGAAGAAGTAGACATTCTGCGTAGCAGAGTCTGTTGTTGCCCATGATACACCTTTCAATAGAACTTGCCAGATACCGGAACCAAGCAAAGTAGTGTTGTTTGTTCGACTTACAGTAAGAGTGAATTCTGTGTATTCACCATCAGCAAGCTCAACACCATTAGTAATGCCTGAATCAGTAGCGCCACCAGATGTAGTAAATGTTACTAGACCTGAAAGGCCAGAAGCTGTTGCAGTTCCTCCAACTTGTGCAGCATATAGAACTTGGTTTGAAGGCACAGTACTGAATGAAGTACCGATAGTTGCTGTTGCTGTATCAGATACAACTACAGTTCCACCGAAAGCTTCAACTCGGTACTTGATTGTGAATTCACCAATGTCATCAGTTGCAGATGAACCTGCAGTTGCTACGGCGTTTTCACTTACTAGTGTAACCATGATACCTGTTGAGTAGAATGCCATAGCATCACCCAAAGCAGTTCCAGTTGCATCAGTATCATCGATAGCATCACCTTCTTGGTCATCAGCGTCGATTGCGTCAACTTGAGTTCCAGTCAATTCTGCTTTCAATGTGTCGCCTTCATCGAATGTACCTGTCTCAATATCATTGATATCAGCATACACAACGAATTCTAACTTGTCTCCTTCATCTATAGCAAGATCAAGGTCTTCAAAAACAACGATTGAAGTTGTTCCTGAAGAAGAAACGCTTTCTGAGAATTCTTGACCATCAACCTTCAGAACCAATGTACTAGTGATAGCGTCAACATCAGTTGCGTTAGCAGCAGTCAAAAGAACAGGAAGATCGTTAATTGTAAGGTCAGAACCTTCAGCTTCGATAGTAAATCTTAGAAGTTCAACACCATCAGTGTCTGAAGATGTATCAACTTCAATAACTTGAGAATCTGGACTATCGTTGTCTAGAGCGATTTTCATTTCTAGGTCAGATGCAGTAGCAAATGATCCAAAATCAAATGTTTGATCAAGAGCATCAGCGTCTGTATCTTCTGTAGTAACTACACCTTCACCATCTTCGAAGCGAACGTTAAGAACGTCAACTGTCCAAAGATCTGAATCGTAATCACCAGAGTCGATAGTAGAAAGAGCAGTAACAGCAACAGTGAACTTTTCAGTATCACCTGCCTTTACAACTGCACCGTTAAGTGAGATTGACTTTGTGTAAACATCACTGTTTTCAGAAAAATCACTCACATCAGCTGATCCAACTTTTGTACCATCGAACCATACTGTAACTTCTTCCATGTAATCAGCAAGATCTTCTGAAGAAGTAGAACCTGATTCGACTAACTCAACCTTAACTGAAGTTACGTCAACATCTGATTCATCATCAGCTTCAACTTCGAAAGCCAAAACTGATACATCTTCTTCACCTTCACCTACGTCTTCACCAGAGTAAGTTGAAAGACTGTCAACAGTGATTGATCCAGCTCCACCGGTCAAAGGACCAGATGGTGATGTGCCTCCAGGTACGCACTTAGCTCCAGTTGTTGGAGAGTACATTGTACTTGAAGTACATCCTGCAGGCATAGAACCTCCAGAATTACATGCCAAACCTGTAGTTACACTGTATCCAGATGTTGATGAACAACCTGCTGGAAGTGAACCTACTGGTGTTGTCACACCACTATTGATTTGAGCAACAGCTGAAGCTCTAGACATAGCGCCTAGTACTCCGTCTACTGTCAAATTTCGTGATGCTTGCCAGATTTTAGCAGCAGCCACTGAAAGTGGTCCGAACTTACCGTCTGCAACTAAGTTTGCAGAACTGTAATCGTTAAGAAATTTTTGCCATATTAATGCAGCTTGTCCTGAACTACCTGATTGAACTGTAGCAGCATACTGAACGTCAGATGCTGATACGACTGCTTGCTGAGCTGAAGCTGGAGATGCAGAAACTGCAACACCTAGCACCATAACTGTTACAAGCATAAATCCCATAAGGAATTTTGATTTTAATAAATTACTCATAAATTTTTCTAATATTTTTCTACGCCATTAATAAGTTTCGACAAAACTAAAAGCGTATTTTTTCCATCACTACTTTCACCTGCAATTAATTAATTAATAATTTTTATAATGGTGCAGACTACCGGCAGTGAATAGAGTTAAGCTAAACACTGAAAACAAATATTGCTATTTAATTTTCAATGACCTTACCATTTATTTTCTCCGAATCACTTGAAATTTTTTCGACGAAATTTCAAACGATTTTTATGGGAGAAAACAAATACAATTTATGAATATGCAATCACACCAAAAGTGCAACACATATACATAAGAACATTATAATGTATTACTCCAAGGCAGAGCAATATATCATGTGGATAACTCGCTAAAATTAGATCCTAGCCGTTAGTAAACTAACTTCTAGAAAATAAAACTGCCAGAAACCACATACCTATCATCGCATATTTATAGCGAAAAAGCAAGTGGTTACAGTATAGAATACCTGCTCCAGCGTTTCTCCCCTTCCTTCTTAAGGACACCATCTTTGACCATAGCTACTAGTTCCCTCTGGAGTGTCTTTTCACCACATGTGGCAAGGGCGGAAAATTTTTCAGGTTGTCCTTTAGCTTTGTCCTTTATGTCCGTTATGGTCAGTCCTCCGCCCGCCATATTTAAAATAGTTACAATATCAGCTCGTCGGTGTTTTTTTAAGACATCGAAACTCGGCACCTGAGAATTTGGTATTGGGTGTTTTTTATCGGACATATTTTTTATAGCTCGAAGCAGGGTGTCCCCTTTTTGTACACCTAGTCGGGTCGGTGTCCTTGATGTGCCGACATGTCTGCGAGTTATGAGTTCAGAATATTTTTTATCATCCGGCTCCGATTCATCCGCGGAATTGATCAAAAATTCCTCCATCCAAGTAGACTTTACTTTACTGTATTCTTTTACTGATTCTAATAGTTTAAAAAATTCATTCTTTAGGATGCTGGCATTCATTTCGGAGATCAGGTTTATTGATTGTGCTACATCTAAAAAAGACAAGATTTCACCTATTCGCACTCTGAGTTTTGTAGGGTCGGAATGTATGTCCGATATGACTCCGGACCCTAAAGTCCTTAATTTATTTCGGAGTGGTTCGTCCTTGTCCATGATGTCCGTTACCATAAATAGAGCTGTTACAAGCTTGTTTGACTTACTATAGGACAAAACGGGAGTGCCTGCCCCGTAGGAAGTCAGAGACTTTCCTTCGGGGTCTTTGAGATTTTTTTCTTCCTCTAACATCTGTCCATTATTATGTAATGGACACTAAAAGTCAATCCTTCGCTCGGTATTACTTTTATCACACACGCATAATTTAGAGCTCTAAATTTGCTCTTGCTCGTCAATCAAGAAAATAATAAGAAATAAAATTCTTAATCATTTCTTTTATTTTCTAATCTCCTGCGCAGGGTGTTCTAAAAGTAAAACCTTGCTCCGTTACGGAAAGAAAAATAGAGATATCAACAGATAGGTAGAGCCTTCATATTATGATAAAATATGCTCATGGCAAAAAACGCAGGAAAGAAAAAGAACAAGGAAGAATTTGAAACCAGTGGTATACAAAGCAATACAAAGAATGGAATTTTCGCAATAATATTTTTTGTTCTAGCATTATTTTTTTTAATACCTTGGTTTGATATGGCTGGTGTGGCTGGTAAGTTTACTTACGAAAAATTGAATCTACTTCTCGGCGTAGGATACATATTATTACCAGCATTGTTTTTAATGTTGGGATCTTCGGCTATCAAGTCCGAAGCGCCAGAGTTCGGCTGGGCTCGCACCATGAGTGCGGTACTTTTCCTACTGTCAGGTCTCGGCATTATCGACGTAGCATCCATGAACCATGCAGGTGGACTACTCGGTCAAATACTATCCACTCCTTTCGTTCACCTTTTTGATAAATTGGCGAGTATAGTTTTCCTCGGAGCGATTTTGATAATTTCTATTTTAATAATGTTCAATGCAAGTCTTGAATTTGGCGCGATCTGGGCGAATATAAAAACACTGTTCCGAAGAAACAAAGATAGTGATCTACCAGCTGAAACAGAAGCACCTGAAGAAGAGGAAGAAACAGACGAAGACGAAGAGAGCACTAGTGACAAAATAAAGAAAGCACTAGGTGTAGGTAAACAAAAGGCTGAGGCTACCTTTGCTCCGAGTGTAGTCAATGAAGAGGAAGAAATGCCAATCAAAAAAAGAAAGGCCAGTCTTTCTACTTACACTCCTCCCCCACTGTCACTACTCGAAGAAGACAAAGGTAAACCAAATACTGGTGACATCAAAGGAAATTCAAATATTATCAAACGCACATTCCTAAACTTCGGCATTGAAGTAGAAATGGATGAGATCACCGTCGGCCCCACTGTCACTCGCTATGCACTCAAGCCCGCAGAAGGTGTAAAGCTATCCCGCATTGTCGGACTGCAAAATGACCTCGCCCTAGCTCTCGCCGCTCACCCTATCCGTATCGAAGCTCCTATTCCGGGTAAATCCCTTGTAGGTATAGAAATTCCAAACAAGTCCAAATCAATCGTGGGATTGGCAACACTACTCGCAGACGAGAAGTTTCAAAATTCTGCCAAGGCGCTCACTATCGGCCTCGGTCGTGGTATTTCGGGTAAAGCAATCTTTGCAAACTTGGCAAAAATGCCTCACGCACTGGTGGCAGGTACTACTGGTTCCGGAAAATCCGTAGCCATACACTCTATAGTTACATCGCTCTTGTATAGAAACGGTCCTGATGATATGAAATTCATCCTGATCGACCCGAAGCGCGTAGAGCTCACTCTATATAACAACATCCCTCACCTACTCACCCCAGTCATTACTGAAGCCAAGAAGGCCATCCTAGCGCTAAAATGGGCAGCAAAAGAGATGGATAGACGCTACGACATTCTAGAATCCGAATCCGTCCGCGACATCGAGTCCTACCACAACAATATTTTAGGAGGCAAAGTGAAGAAAACCAAAACTGATATAAATGGTGAAGAAGTAGACGTAGAGCCTGATCGAATGCCATACATAGTCATCATCATCGACGAGCTCGCCGATATTATGACTGCCTACCCTCGCGAACTCGAGTCAGCTATCGTTCGCCTAGCTCAGATGTCCCGAGCAGTGGGTATACATCTAATACTTTCTACTCAGCGCCCAGAAGTAAACGTCATCACCGGACTCATTAAAGCAAACATCCCTGCNNCACCATTCTCGATGCAGGTGGAGCCGAAAAACTCCTCGGAGCTGGAGACATGCTATATTCATCTGGTGAAGCTCAACCTGAGCGTCTGCAAAGTGCATTTATTTCCGAAGATGAAGTGAAGAAAGTTGTAAAATATTTAAGTGATGCCTATAAAGACGAAATCAGTGATGAGATTTCCCTATCAGCTGGATCTATATCCGCCGATAAAAGTATTTTTGAAAGTAATCTAGATAGTGATGACACCGAAGACGATGATGAGATGTATGAAGAAGCTAGGCAGTGTGTAATCGAGGCTGGCCGAGCATCTACGTCATATCTGCAAAGAAAATTAAAACTAGGTTACGCCCGCGCTGCCAGACTGATGGACAAACTAGAGGAACGCGGAGTCATCGGCCCGGGTGACGGAGCAAAACCAAGAGAGGTATTGGAAAAATTAGAAACGACGCCGGACGGCGAAAACGTAATATAATATTAGTAAAATCAGAAAATCATGAGCATACTCGGAAAAAGAACATTAAGAATAACCTTGCTCGCAATATTTTTTCTCTTTATTATCGTGTACGCATTCTTTAGGTCCCACGATCTTATATTCGGAGTTAAAATAAAAGATGTGAATCTAGATGGCGCCCCAGCCGAATCGGGAATAACTGCGCAAGACAGCACTCTACATATCACTGGAAACGCAAAAAACGCAATAAATCTAACGTTAAATGGCCGAGAGATCTCTATAGACCAGAGCGGAAACTTCGACGAGACAATAGCCCTACTGTCGGGTTATAATGTGGTAAATATCAAAGCCGTGGATAAGTTTGAATATGTGGATGAGAAGAATTATAAGTTAATGCTTAAATAAATATATGATGAAAAAGAAAGAGAAAAAGGAGGACAAGACCGTGGGCACCGCAATTCTGGAGGATACACTCAAATCCATCCAAACAAAATTTGGAGAAGGATCCATCATGAAATTTGGTGATTCACCCAAGGTAGACATCAATGTCATTCCGACCGGTTCTATCGGCCTCGACATGGCGCTCGGCGTAGGTGGAATTCCTCGTGGCAGAATCATAGAAATATTTGGACCAGAATCATCTGGAAAGACTACCCTTTCCCTTCACATCGTAGCTGAGGCTCAAAAAAAGGGCGGGGTGTGTGCGTACATCGATGCTGAACATGCGATGGATCCAGACTACACAAAAAAACTTGGCGTAAATATAAATGATCTGCTAATTTCTCAGCCTGACAACGGTGAACAAGCACTGGAAATAGTCGAGAGTTTGGTGCGCACAGGAAAAATAGATGTCGTAGTTGTGGACTCTGTAGCAGCCCTCACCCCAAAAGATGAAATCGAGGGCGACATGGGCGCATACCACGTAGGCAAACAAGCTCGCCTGATGAGTCAGGCACTGCGAAAACTTACTGCAATAGTTGCCCGTTCAAAAACTGTAGTTATTTTCATCAACCAAATCCGCATGCAAATAGGTGTGATGTTTGGGAATCCAGAAACTACACCAGGAGGTAAGGCTTTAAAATTCTACACTTCTGTCCGTCTAGATATCCGAAAAATTGCCCAAATCAAAAAGGGCGAAGAAATAGTAGGTTCCCGAACTCGAGTGAAGATAGTGAAAAATAAAGTGGCTGCTCCATTTAAACAAACTGAATTCGACATCATCTACAATGAAGGAATTTCCAAAGAAGGTGAACTGATGGCTCTAGGTGAGCGATTTAAAATAATAGAAAAGACTGGAAACTCTTATTTTTACACCCCTTCCGGAGAAAAGGTAGAAAAAGTAAAGCTCGGCGTAGGTTACGATGCTACTCGCACATATCTACGACAAGAGAAAAAGCTAAGTGACCAAGTCCTAAAAGAGATAATGAAAAAGTTTGCCGAGGAGCAATAAATCTGGTAGTATCTCCTCATGTCACAATTAGATTACAGCGAAATTCGCGAAAAGAAAATAATTATTTATGCCGATGAGCCATGTGAAGTGGTAGAAAGCCACGTCGCTCGCACTCAGCAACGAAAACCTCAAAACCAAGTGAAGCTTCGAAGCCTCATCTCTGGTAAGGTCTTCCCTGCCACTTTCCACGTCTCTGATTCTGCAGATGAAGCTGATATCGAAAAAAGAGAAGTAACTTTTCTTTATACTAACAAAGGTGAATTCTGGTTCTGTAGTGTAGATGATAAAGCTAACCGGTTCAAACTCGAAGAAATACTCATGGGTGATAGTTCAAAATTTCTAAAGCCAAATGGAAATGTCACCGCCCTAGTCTGGACAAATGAAGACGACGAAGAAAAGATAATCAAAATTACCGTGCCTATCAAGATGGACTTCAAAGTAAAAGAAGCTCCTCCAGCAGTCCGTGGAGATACTAGTAAGGGCGGAAACAAGATCATCACTCTCGAGAACGGTACTACCATAAACGCTCCGATGTTTATAAACGAAGGTGATACTGTCAGTATCAATACTCAAACTGGCGAATATGTCGAGCGAGTGTAGTCTAAATATCAAATTAAAAACCCCTCACGTGAGGGGTTTTTAATTTACTTTACTATAAATGGAAGGAGTCCGAGGAATCGAGCTCGCTTGATAGCCGTAGCTAGTGCCCGCTGGTTCTTTGATGTAACACCACTTCTCTTGTGAGAAACGATCTTACCACTTGGATTCAAAAACTTCTTTAGGATTTCGATATCCTTGTAGTCGATGAATTTTATATTGTTTGCTGAAAAATAATCTTGTTTCATATGTTTATTTAAAATGGTATATCTTCTGGGTTAATGTCTTCTTCTGGATACTCGATACTATCCATCTCACCACTTGCTTGTCCGGCTGGCGCCACTGATCCTGCGCTTGTAGTACCTGCCCCACTCTGACCTCCTTGGGTTGCGCCCCCCTTAGGACCAAATTGAGTGCGGTCAGCCACTATCTCAGTGCGGTACTTCTTCTCTCCGCTTGTCTTGTCATCCCAACTTCGAGTCTGCATTCGTCCTTCTACTAATATTGAACTTCCTTTCTTCATATACTGTGCGACGGTCTCTGCTTGGCGTCCGAACACTACAACGTTGTGATAATCAGCAGATTCTTGTCTGGCACCATTCTTGTCTTTCCAAACTCGATTGGTAGCTAGTGAGAATGAGCAAACCTTGATCCCTGAAGGCAGAGACTTGAGCTCTGGGTCACGAGTAAGGTTTCCTATTACAATTGCTTTGTTTAAATACATATTTAAAAAATTTAAGCTGCAACCATCGCGTCTATTTCTTTATCAATTTCCGCTTTGTCGATAGGCATAGCTTCCCCGTCCCCTTCCTTCTTTGTAGTTGGCTTGCGGTGAAGCACATCTCCACGGACAAATCTTTTTGCAGCGATAGTGTTTTCTTTTACTGTCTTGGTTATCAAAAATCGAATCATATTTGGATCAAGGTCTAGCTTTTTCTTCAATTCTAAAACTTGAGCGCCTTCCATAGTGAATTTAACCCAACCGAAATAAGCGCTGTTGAATTTACTGCGTACGTTTGAAACAACCTTGGTCATAGAGTAAGCTAATGGGATCATTCGAGCCATTTCATCAGCCACTACAGTACCACCCAGTTTAGCAACTAGGTCTTTTAGATTGCCACATAGAGCTGGCACATCTTCTTCTTTATTTGTAGGCACCAAAAGAAAGCCAAGTTCGTAAACTTTGGCATCTCCGCCCTCTTTTTCCACTTCCATTTCTACTTCTGACATGGACTTCATACTATCAAGAAAGCTTTAAAAAGTAAAGACACGTCTGGCATTTGCGATTATAGCCTCGGCTACCTCCTGTTCAGGTAAACCTTTGATCTCGGCTATTCGCTTTACTACCTCTTTTACATATACAGGCTCATTGCGCTTGCCTCGGTGAGGGACAGGAGTAACATAAGGTGAATCCGTCTCGGTCATAATCATATCAAGGGGTATATTTTTTATAACTTCATCATAGTCATGCGTAAAAGTAATAACTCCGGTAAAAGATATAGTGAAGCCGAAGTCTACGAAAGACTGTGCCACATCTAGGTTACCCGCAAAGAAATGCACATCCCCTTTGACCTTAGAATATTTTTTCAAAAGTTCCAGTGCATCCGCGTATGCATCGTGGGTTTTATCTTTGGGATTATTGCGAATATGAAGCATCAGCGGTTTATTGAATTCGTTGGCCAATTCTATCTGCAGGGTGAAAGCTTTTTTCTGTTTCTCTATAGATTCTTCATCCATCCGATAATAATCCAGTCCACATTCCCCTATCCCAAGGACTTTTGGATTTTTTAGAAGTTCTCGGTAAGCCTCCTTATCAAAAACTTCTCCGCGTGAAGTAAATTCTTTTCCGCCTTCGCCCAATTCTTTTTCATCGTGGTACGAAGCTCCGGTATGTATTGGATGAAGACCAATAATTGCGTAAACACCTGCATGGTATTTATATGCCAGTTCTACTGCAGACTTTGATGTATCTATCTGTGTGCCGACGTTTATAACATATGTATCGTTTTCCAAGGCACGCTTTATAACCTCATCCCTATCGGCATTAAAGGCAATAAAATTAACGTGAGAATGGATATCTATGTATTTGGGCATTAGTCTTTTCTCAAAAACAACGGTACTTCAGGAGCCTTGTTTTCTTTAATTAAAACTTTTATTTTACCTGCGGTTTCTGGAAGAATCGAAGTGAGCATTCGGCGAATAGAATTTAATTTAATTACCAAATCCGTAATCATTTTTTGGCCAGCAACCTTATCTGTTTTTACAACTTTAAATGGCACTGTTTCCTGAATGATTTGATCAAGCTCGGCAATCTTATTCCAAACATAATCACAAGCTTTCTTGATTTCAAAGTCCTTAAAGAAATTATAATACTCTTCCATGTCTTCCCATTCTGGAATAGCCACCGGTGCATCTAGGTTGTCTTGAGCCATTTTCATAATACGAGAAACTAAATTCCCCAATCCATTTGCTAAACCCGAGTTATAAGATTCTTTAAAACGCTCCATCGTAAAAGGGCTGTCTTCAAAATTAGAAATTTCTTTTGCTAGGAAAAAGCGAAGTGCGTCCGTACCGTATTCCGCCACGATGTCTGTAGGATTCACGACATTCCCCAAAGTTTTTGACATCTTTACCCCACCATCGGCAGTAATAAAACCATTTATCACTATCTGGTGCGAATTCGGTAGTCCTGCCGCCATAAGCATTGCCTGCCACATGGCTGATTGAAAACGCAGGTTATCTTTCCCACAGTACTGTGTAGGATTTCCCCGCACCCAATATTTTTCAAAATTTTTAACATCATCTGGCCAACCTAGTGTAGAAATATAACTAGTCAAAGCATCAAACCATACATACATAACATGGTTTTCGTCTCCTGGAACCGGAATACCCCAAGGCATTTTGGATTTAAGGCGAGAGATGGAAAAGTCTTGCAAGCCTCGCTCTACAAAAGCCCTGATTTCATTAAAACGAAAATCCGGCACCACAAAGTTTGGATTTGCATTATAAAATTCTAAAAGCTTCTCGCCGAACGCGCTGTATTTAAAGAAATAATTTTCTTCATCTATCACCTCTAGTTTGCGTCCTGGGTGTATTGGGCATTCGTCATTTACGAGCTCCGAATCACTCTTGGTTTCCTCACAGCCCACACAATACCTAGCCCTATAGTTGTGCTTATAGATAAAACCATTATCCGAAACTCGCCTCCAGAATTCCTGTGCCTCCGTTACATGATGAGCATCGGTAGTGCGTACAAAGTGTAAATCCGGATCCATGCCAAATATTTTTACTGATTCTTTGAATCGATTAAAACTCTCATCCACGAATTCTTGCGGAGTCTTCCCTTCTGCCACAGCCCGTTCGTATATTTTCATTCCGTGTTCGTCGGTACCAGTATTAAAATATACATCAAAGCCATGTAGTTTTTTAGCACGAGCGATAATATCAGCACGCACGAACTCGAGCGCATGACCCATATGAAGGTCTGCGTTTACGTACGGCAAGGTTGTAGTCAGATAAAAAGTTTTTTCAGAATTCATTATTATTCTTTTATTATTCGTTAGTAGTTCTAACCAAGATCTTATCTTTTTCCACATCACTGATGTACTCCATGACCATGATAGCTACTGGAATAGCTAGTATGCCTCCCCAAATGCCTCCAAGCTCAAATCCAATAAGGGCTGACAGGATAATGACTATTGGTGAAAGTCCTACGATTTTTTTGATAATTAAAGGCGCAAACAGGAATACTTCAAACTGATGCACGATAAAGTATGCTCCAGTCACCATAAGGGCTGCGGACATACCCCCAGAAACATATGAGAAAGAAAAAGCTGGAATCATAGCTACCAATATGCCGTAAGGAACCAGTTCCATTACTCCGGCAATCATCGAAAGCAACAGCGCGTATTGTATACCTAGAAGTGAAAGCAATAAATAAATGAGCACCGCTACTACCAGTGCCAGTACCACCTGCCCCTTGATCCAAAGACCGATTTTTTTCTGAGAACGCTCCCACAAGTCGACAACATAGTTTTCATATTGAATAGGAACAATTATTCGAAGAAAACTTTCAATACCTCGTTCTTGAATAGATAGGTAAAAAGATATAAGTATTATAAGTACAAAATTGAAAACACCTCCGAAAGCTACGGACGCAGTATTAAAGAATCCGCCAGATAGGTTTGAGATGAAAGCTTTGGATACGGACATCAGTCCTTCCACGGAAAAATTTGTGGAAAGCACATCCACCACATCTTTTGCTCCAGAAAAAGCCTCATTTTGGAAATAATTTAGGAAAGAAACATTTGGGAAATAAGAAGCCGCAAAATTTGAAAAATTATAAACTTCTGTGATGAGAAGTGGAGCGAAAAGGTAAAACAATCCAGCAAAAGTGAGCAGTGAGGTAGCGTAAAGAATAACTACTCCAAACACTCTACCGATACCTACTTTTCTAAAATGCGGAACAGCGGATTCCACAAAAGAAGCCAGCACTATCGAGGTCAACACTACCAAGAGCAAATCCCGCAAAAACCATATCAAAAACACAGATATAATTACCAGAACCGCACGAATAATTGTGCTCGTGGTTATAGAAATAGTAGTTATATTATCGTGTGCGGTCATGAAAATATAATACCACAGAAACCATTAAAACTTAAGCAGCCTTGCAAAATCAGCATGCCCTTTAAATGGGCCGATTAGTGCCAAATTCAAGTGATTCTGTGTAAAAATATCACGCGCCATTTCTTGCACTTCTTTGGCAGTTACTTTTCTTATGTCCTTACTCTTTTCTTCAATATCTTTTATCTCGCCACGCAGTAATTCTTGCCCTCCGTAAAAGTTCGCAATGTCATCACTAGCCTCGAGTGTGAGTTTGGTATTCCCTATTAAATATTCTTTTACTTTACTCAATTCTTCTTCACTTACCTTTTCATCTTTTAATTTCTTACACTCGATAAGTACTGCATTGATAACTTCCTGAATTCTTTTATTATCAACGCCAGCAGAAATCTGGAAAACCCCGTGGTCGGTATATGTATCATTGTAAGCCCGCACATAGTAGCCCACACCCATTTCTTCACGAAGCTTTTGGAATAGACGTGAGCTCATTCCCCCGCCAAGTATCGCCCCGAGTACTGTAAGCACAGCATTTTTCTTACTAAACAAATCATACGAACGTACACCCAATACAAAATGGGTCTGGTCTGTTTTCTTATATTTCACCAGCACATCTGGTTTATCTTGCTTCTCTACTACTTTTATCTTCTTGTCTTTTTTAGCCTTTGGTATATGGCCAAAGATTTTCTTCACTTCTTTTATTACCTCAGTCTCTTTTACCTTACCTGCTACCACCAGCACTGTAGCTTCAGGAACATAGTGTTTGCTGTTATAAGTCACGAAATCCTCGCGCTTCATTTTTAAAATATTTTCTTTCTCGCCAGCAATGTTCCAACCAGCTGGTGTATCACCATACAAAAGCTTCATAAATAAATCCTGCACGTGACGAGCCGGAGTATCTTCATACATGTTTATCTCCTCTATAATCACCCCTTTTTCCTTCTCGATTTCAGCATCTGGAAAAGTGGAATTCAAATAAACATCGGAAACTACATCGAAAATCTGCCGAAAGTGCCTAGCGTCGGATTTGGCATAATACCCTGTGTATTCCTGCGCGGTAAAGGCATTATACTGGCTACCTAGGGCATCGAGTTCCTTTGATATATCAATAGCCTTTGGTCTTTTAGCCGTACCCTTGAAGCACATGTGTTCCAAAAAGTGTGAAATTCCATTCACTCTTTTAGTCTCATATTTAGAACCTGTGCTGACCAAAACCAGCACCGTTACTGTCGGGTTGTCCTTCATCGGCACTGTGATAACCCGTAGTCCGTTTGGTAAAACTTTTTTCGAAAATTGCATTTTATTTAATGTAAAACTGATTTAATTTATCTTTAAACTTTTCAAGGTGTGCAGGAATCATTGAATGAAGTGGTGTCGGTAAGTTATCTAAGCGAAACCATTGTAAGTCATCAAATTTATGAGGTTCCCCATTTTTAACCTTGGATCGATCAACTTTTACTAAAAACACTAAGCTTAGCCAGTGAGTGGGGGTGCCATTCATTGTTCGAAACAAATCTCGGTAACCCAAAAATTCAAAATTTTCAACATCCACACAGTATTCTTCCTTGATTTCTTTCACTAGGGTTTTTTCTATACTGTCTCCAAAATCAACTCCTCCACCACCAAAATCCCAAGTTCCATGTTCATCTCGACAATTAGTGCTTCTTTTGGTCATTACAAAATTTCCGTCACCATCATGGCACATGTATGAAACTGTTATTCCTACGTGATCAACTCCTTTTTGCATACTAAATTTTTGATTTAATAAATTGAGTTAGTTCAGAAACTTTTATTCTCTCTTGTTCTCCTGTATCTCGGTCACGCACTGTCACCGCATCGTCAGTCAAAGTATCAAAATCAATCACGATGCAAAATGGTGTACCTATCTCATCCTGCCTGCGGTAACGCTTACCGATATTTCCGTTGTCATCCCAAGCTACTCGTCCAAATTCTGCTTTCAGCTGAGCAAAAACTTTTGTGTTGGCGTATTCTACAAGCTCAGGTTTGTTTTTAAGTAGTGGTGATACTGCACAAATCACTGGAGCAATACTTGGTTTTAATTTTAAATATTCACGCACTTCACCATCTTTTTCTTCTTCACAATATGAAGAAAGTAATAATGCGAGAACTGATCTTTCTACTCCTAGAGATGGCTCGATTACATGCGGAGTCATTTTCTCTGCATTTTCTTCATCCACATATTCGAGTTTGTGATTCTTTAGATCAAAATCGGTTCGATAAGCTAAACCATAAAGTTCTTTTCTTCCAAATGGAAAATCAAATTCAAAATCAATGGTACGCTTAGAATAGTGAGCTCTGTCTCCATCGGCCACTTCAAGCTCATGAACTTTATTCATGTCTAGACCTATTTCATTCATCCATTCAAGCATTTCATTTCTCCAATATTCAAAATACTTTTCCCAGTCTACAGGTCTTATAAAATACTCTACTTCCATCTGTTCTAGTTCTCTAACTCTAAATACAAAGTCGCGAGGAGTAATTTCATTTCTAAAAGCCTTACCTATTTGCGCCATACCAAAAGGAAGCTTTGGATGAAAGGCGTCTACGGTATTTTTAAAGTTTACAAATATACCTTGGGCTGTTTCTGGTCGCAGGTATACAGTGGAAGCACTGTCTTCCATGGCTCCTATTTTTGTAGCAAACATCATATTAAACTGTCTAGATTCGCCGAGTTTTCCACCACACTCTGGACATTTTTTTATGTCTTCAAGTTGATCTGCGCGGAATCTTTTTTTACATTTTTCACATTCCACAAGCGGATCAGAAAATCCAGCTACGTGGCCAGAAGCTTCCCAAACTTTTCCGTTCATAAGAATCGCCGCATCTACACCATACATATCACGCCTATTATCTACAAATTTCTTCCACCAATTTTGCTTTATGTTATTTTTTAACGCTACGCCAAAATGACCCCAGTCATAAGTACCAGCCAGTCCTCCATAAATCTCCGAACCCTGAAAAATAAACCCTCGTCTTTTGCAAAGCGATACGATTTTCTCCATTAAGTTGTCAGATTCATTTTTCATAAATTTACTCCACTACCAACCCTCCGTTTGATGGGAAGGTCGGGTCATTGTCGAGCCGTGTGCGTAATGAGCCCTTGTTTGCTCTCACGTCCACATTAGCAAAATCGTCATGTCCCGTCAAAGTAGCGTCGTTTATAATGACAGGTATAGAGGAGAGTTGTGAAAGTGAAGGTGTAAATCCTATTTGGAAAGAAGCTTCTTTACTTCCACCCGTTATACCGGTTCCTTTTGGAATACTACCTATATTCCAAGTCACTTCTCTACGAGAAGCATTATAGCTCACATCCTCAGAATCTGGAGATGTAGAGCCAGTGAAACGAATCCAGGAAGGAAGAGTGGCAGTTATTTTAGCCTTGGAAATATTGTTAGCACTATTGGTAACGCTCCAGACTATAGTATATGTAGTTTCCTCTCCGACTTTTGGTGAAGTAGACCCAGTGTTTTTGAATGGACCAGAACCATACAAGGCTTTAGCCGCCAGTCCAATGTCAGACACTATATGTATAGTAGCTTGCTCAGAATTGGTCAGATCTTTCACATCAAAACCTTCCATTGCCTGCTTTCCTGAAATATCTATCTCAATATTTATCGAAGGACTAGTTAAAATTTGTCCCGAGCTAGCCAGTAATGAAAGTGGTGAAAAAGAAAATGACACTGAGCCACTGTCACCAGGGTTTATTTCTCTAAAATCACTGACTGAATTTCTGTCCCAAACTATGACATTGTCTCCAGAATTATAAAAACCTTGGACAGCATTTATGGTTTTTCGGTCTACGGCATTGCCCACAATTCTCGCTCGGATTTCCAAATCATTTATATTCGTATCTAGATTGTTCTTCCAATCAATTTCTCCACGAATCATAGTCTTTGAATCCACTGCGTATTCCCTCATAGATTCTCCGTTGATTGAAAGTGTAGTCTCTAAAAACGGCTTTTTTATAGAAAGAGTATGGATAACAGAATTGAATACCAAATCCATGACTGATTTATCATTGCGGGATTGTGTTCCACTAAATACGCGAAAAGTTTTTTCTTCATTTTCAAATACGTCGATCATCTGACCAGTTATAGAAATACTGCGGTCTCCACCTGGAGCTAGGTCCCCCAGTTCCCAAATATTGTTACCAATAGAAGGTGCAGGTGTGGCTGAACTAAATTGAAATCCTACCGGATAATCCGCCTTGAGTAATACTCCTGACAGCGGTTTGGTGGCATTCAGGGAAGATTTTATCGTTAGAACCACATCCTGATTTGGGCTTATGGATACAGGGCCATTTATCGAAAGGTTGACGGGCGTAGAATTTATAGAAACTTCATAGAGCTTACTAGCTATAAAAATAGCATTCGAACCAGCCACTCTGTACTCAATCGAAATTTTTATAGGCACCACACTACCTTGCTCGCCAAACAACACAAGTTTTACATTTTCATTACGCAGTGCTCCGGCAGGTATAGTGCCCAGTGACTCGCGATATCTTTCCATCTGGAAAGAATTCTCCGCTGCATTCTTAGAAGAACTTTTAGGGTATTCGATAAGTAAATCCACCAAGTCCAGAGCCGTACTATTGTTATTAGAGATACCAACTACTAGTGAAAGCTCTTCCCCTCCCGCCACGAAGGCATTTCCTAATACTGAAATCTCGATATTATCTTTCGAAACAGTGTTTCCTCCACCAAAAAAAACATAAGAAGCATACCCGGCCACTAAAATAAAAAAGCCCAAAGAAAATAAAAAGAAACTTTTAAAAATAGGACTCTCAGTAAAAATCCTCTCCCCTGTACGAAGCTTTTCTTTGACGGATGTTTGCCATGAATCGGGCACACTACTCTTTGCCGGCTCGGAAAAAGTATCCCTGTGTTCTGTTTCTGTTTTATAATTCCTACTAAAGAGCTTACTTTTAAGCTCTTCTATCCTGTTTAGTTTATTATTGTCCTCTGACATCTAACAATTGTACCATATCTATAAATGCGTTTCCTTGAGAGTCTTGTTGATTAAGGACAATACTTTGCTTCGTTGCTCTCCTATTTCAAATATCAAGTCCGCTTCCAGTGGTGATTTTACAAGTCTTTGCATAGCATCATTTCCGCCGATGTAGCCTAGATTATTTAAAATTCGCAGAACTAGTATCATTTCAATATTCCGCAATTCTTCTTCATTCTGTGATTTTTCCAAGACACACAGTCCATTTAGCACATCAGTAAAAAGTTCTTGGTTTGGTTCTACTCCTGCCAGTAAGCGCTTTAGTAATCGTGCAATGTTTGCAAAAACTGCAAAGTTCTCGGGCTTTTTCGTTATCTCTTCCAATATGTCAGTCTTTGTCGCACTAGTCACTCGCCAAAAGTCTTTACCTTGCACCAGATCTACCTTCACATGCGCAAAATCCTGCAATACAAAACGCAGTTTTGAAGACATCTTTCTCACTCCCTGAGCCGAAGCATATAGCATTCCTAAATCCTTGGTGAAAATAGAATAATACCTTCCCGTCTCCCCGAAATTCTTACTCCCCAATATTATTCCCTCAGTGTGATAAATATGATACATTAATGCTCTTATTTTATCACAAAACCGCGAAGCTCTTCTATTATAGGCGCCACGGAGGCATCAGTGATGTCTTCTGGCTTTATTTTGCATTTTACGAAAATTTGTTTTTCAATTTCTGCGCCACAAGCCACCATTCTTTCGCGTTCAGCTTCTTTGCCTTTATTAAGATGATCATATCTAACTCTAGCTTCGCCCATTCTACTCAAGTAAGAAACTACTCCATGCGGATCTACTCTTCCGTCTGCATAGTGAACAATCTTTACTTCCATATCATCTCCTTCTGCATGTTTGCACAGAAGCGAGAACCTGTTTTGAGAAGATATAGCAACAGTACTATCAGTCATGCCTAATTCTTTCATGATTTGCAAAGTTGCTTCATGCTCATCATTACCATATTTTTTAACATATTCATCTTTCACTCCTTGCCAATACTCGACACCCTCTGGTTCAAACATTTTTGGAAACACATCCATTTTGAATTTGATAATATTACCCATATCATGCAAAAGGCATGCAGTTACTATTTTCTCCTTATCTACATTTTCTGTAAAGTTGTCACATATTTTGTACGCCACAGCTGCTACACGAAGCATATGTTCCTGTAGAGATGGTGGAATTTTATATTTTTTATATATATCTGTAATAGACATCGCCATTTTATCACTTGGATTAAGTCCAAGAGTTTTTCTGCGTTCTTGAAGTTCTCGCATAAATTCTCGATACTCTCCTTCTGCCTTTAGTGCCGGAGTGATGTTTGTATTGAGCTCTACTTCACTCGCAATATCTTTATCAAAAATTACTTCTTTTACATTCAGCTCGTCTTTGATCAGTTCTATATATTCTTTTGCTAGTGGTCTGCTTTCAAGCTTGTATTTGAGTGAAGTTAGCGGCTGCTTGACTGGGATTTTTAATTTCTGTCGAGCTTCCAACCCAAAGGACACAATATTTCTCGCTACCTGCATATTTCCAAGCAATTTAGCCTTACCAAATGAAAATAATTTGAAAGGTTTTGTAGGTATGCTTTCAAGGTGCACGCTTTCAACGTCATTTTCATTTTTCAGTCTTTGCCATATTTCTTCTGAAGAGAATGGCGCAAAAGAAGCTAGGACTTTTGATATATTCCTCAGAATAAAATATAAAGTTGCTTTGGCATTTGCATCACCATCTTTGATTCTTTCTCGGCTCCGTCTCAAATACCAAGTAGAAAGATCGTCCACAAATGGCTCTATCGGCCTTGTAGCTTCTACTACATCATATGTTTCCATTCCCTTAGTAGATTCTTCTAGGGTTTGATAAAAACGCTCCATAATCCATTGATCAAGTACTTCACTACTTTTTGGCACATGTTCTTTCTCTAGGCTTTTATCTCTGTATAGTTCATAGAAGGCTAGGACATTGAAAAGTCTACCGATAACCTTACTCGCGATGTCTTGCACTGCCTTCTCGGAAAAATTTGCATCCTCCCCTTTCATAAGGTTTGAAGACATCAGATAAAGGCGTAAAGGATCCACTCCGTACTTGTCGATAAATATCCAAGGGTCTGGATAATTCATTTTTGACTTAGACATTTTTTCGCCATCTTCAGCGCGAAGTGTGCCGGTGGTTACCACGTTCTTGAATGCTGCCTTACCGAAAAGCATTGTGGACACGGCATGTGTATAGTAAAACCAAGTTCTGGTCTGAGCTATGTACTCGGCGATAAATCCAGCCGGAAAATTATTCTTCTGCCAGTCTTTATTTTCAAATGGAAAATGATCTTGCGCAAAAGGCATGGAGCCAGATTCAAACCAGCAATCTAGCACTTCGGGTATACGCACTGCGTTTCCTCCACAGGAGCAGATGAGTTTTATATCGTCTATGTATGGGCGATGTAGATCCAGTTCATAATTTTTGTTGTGAGGTAGGGATACAAATTCTTTTTGTTCATGCACTGATCCAGGCTCTACCTTGGCTGCAGTGGAATGATAATATTCTTCAGATTCTTTCTGACTCATCGCATCTACTGCGGGTGGAAACATTTCAACAACGATTCCGTGCGATATTACAAGGATATTTTCGTTTTTGTATTTCTGATCAATATCGTAGAGGAATGAGCCCACTCGATTCTTTGCATCTTGAATACTCTCGCCATTTGGAACCTTCAAATCAAATTTCCAGTCAGGGCTCTTAACAAAACCCCAATAACCTTCTTTGGGCTTATCAGAAAATTCTCCGAAGTTTAGTTCTTCTATGCGATCATCATATACTATGTCTTGTACTGGAAAACCAATTTCTTTGGCTACTATCTCTGCAGTTTCGCGGGTTCGCAAAAATGGTGAACAAAAAATCTTTGTGATTTTTTTGCCCTTAATTTCATTTGCTGAGTTTTTTGCTTGTAGTTTCCCCTTTTCAGTTAAGTGATTCTTGTTTCTATCATAGGAATAAATGTTATTAACATTGTTTTCCGATTCTCCATGCCGCATCACAAAATATTTATTGCTAGATTTTTTAGATTTGTTTTTCAAATCATCGAGAGAGCTAACGAAGATTTTATTTTTGCATGCTTCGCACTTCCACACAGGAAGTGGGCTCGCCCAATATCGATTTCTAGATATATTCCAATCAGGAGCATTATCGACAATATTTTTGAATCGTCCTTCTTTGAGGTGTGCAGGTACCCAGTTTATATTTTTTGCCTCCCTTTGAATATCGCCCTTGACTCGCGTAACGTTTATAAACCAAGACGGAAGTGCGTAGTAAATGATAGGGGTATCGCAACGCATACAGTGAGGGTATGAGTGCATTATTTTTTCCTTGTCGAAATACGAACCAGTTTTCTGCAGGTATTTTATGACTTCGATATCTGACCTCAGGTGTGCATCCTTATCTTCCACAGTATCTTTCGGCTTTACTTTCAAACCTGCAAAATCAGTCACCTCTTGTTTAAATCTACCTGTTTCATCTACATGAATAATCCAAGGAATATCATTTTGTTTAGCCAAAATCATATCGTCTTCTCCAAAGGCTGGTGCCTCATGAGCGATACCTGTACCTTTTTCCGTGGTAACAAAGTCGGCCTGCCAAACTTTCCAGATGTTTGAATTATTGGCCACGCTATTTGTATAGTAACCAAATACTGGCTTATATTTTTCCCCTATTAGGCTCTCACCACTTACCTCTCCAACAAGAGAATATTCTTTGTCTTTCAAAACTTTTACTAAGGTGTCTTCGGCAAGAATAAAATTCTCGTTCCCTACTTTTATTTTTACATACTTTATATTTTTATTGATTGCGATAGCAGTATTGCCCGGTAGAGTCCAAGGTGTAGTAGTCCAAGCCAATAGGTATGTACCTGGTTCGTCTTCCAATTCGAACTTCACAAATATAGAAATATCCGCTATGTCTTTATAGCTGTTGTCCATTGCGATTTCCGAGTTTGCAATCGGAGTTTCACAACGAGCACAATACGCCAGCACTCGTACGCCTTCGTATATAAGGTCTTTTTTATTTAGTTCAGAAAGTGCCCACCATACGGACTCGATAAAGGTATTGTCCATGGTTTTATAGCTACCCTTGAAGTCTACCCATCTGCCGATACGCTCAATGCCTACTTCCCAATCCTTGTCATATTCCAAAACCTTGCTCCGTGCATGCTCCACGAATTTATCAATACCCAAGGATTCGATTTCTTTATGACCTGCTACACTTAATTCTTTTTCAACAATGTTTTCAATTGGTAGCCCATGACAGTCCCAACCCCATTTTCGTGGCACATAAAAACCTTGCATGGTTTTGTATCTTCCGATAACATCTTTTACAGTACTTCCCAGTATGTGACCATAATGCATCCGTACCGTAGCAAAAGGCGGACCATCATAAAAAACATAATGGCCCTTTGGTGCTTTTTTAGTAAGAGATTTCTCAAATGTTTTATTTTCTCGCCAAAACTGAAGAATTCTCTCTTCTCTTAGCGCTGCTTCACTTTTTGTATTTAAATCTTTTTTTTCTTCACTCATAAATTTAATTAAAAATAAAAAACTCGTCCGCGAACTACAACAATAAAGTTATAATTCAAGGACGAGTTTCTACCCGTGGTACCACCTTGGTTCAAGCCTACCGGCAGGCAGGACTTCTTATTTAGTGGGGTCTACTACTCAAAGAGGTTCTTCCCAAAGCCTCGAGGTTGATTTCCTCTCAAACGCTTATAAAAAAAGTATACCTCGAAATTTATTCGAAGTCAAAAATTATTCAATCAGCACAAGCTTGCTCGGATGATGATGACCATTTACTATTCTGACCTTATTTACAGGAACTTTAAAATGCATAGCCACGAGCTCGAGCACTCGCCCATTCGCCATATTCCGATCAGCTTTTTCTCGAACAGAAATATCGAAATGATCTTCGCTTTTCTTTTTAAAAACTTCTTTCCTTACTGAAGCTGTGACTTTCACATGTATATATTGCATATTATTCGATATTAAAAAGAAAAACCCGGGACTTAAAAGTCCCGGGCGCCCCTGTAAGGGGGACTTTTCTTGATCAGCTCTAGGCCGCGAGGGCCTGCTGTTGCTGTCTCAGCCTCCTGCGCATGTCACGTTTCCGCGACCTCTGTTCATCCTTCCAAATGGAATTGAAGATGGAGTGGAAATGAGACATCTCGAGCCCCTTGGCTTTCACCAGCATCATCACGCGTCCTCGCTCTTGCAGCCTGTTCTTGGCTGAAAGGTTGATGTACTGCTTGATGAAAGCTTTCAACGACTTAGCCGCTGTGGTCATCTTTGCTTCTTTCTCCAAAAGAACCCGTCTTGCCACGAAGGATTCGTGACGTACGGAGTCTACCACTGTAAATAATTACATTATATTAACCAGTAGTCAATACTACACTTCCACTATGGACTGGAATCCTCCGTAAGCAAAACGCTTCATATCAAAAGGCATCGGCATGTTTGCATACTTTTTTGTATTTTCAGGACTATTCATTTCCGCCATGACTTTTTTATTCACCGCATCTCGATGCGCTTTGTTTTTAAATACTATATATGAGAAAACCACAGTCTCATCTGCCTTCAATTTTGCCATCTTCGGAAATCCAACCCCTCCACCTTTTTGCACTTTCAAATCATTTCCTACTGCTTCTACATAATCCACTGCCCCATGCTTCATCCATGTCTTCTTCCCCCACTCCGCCATTTTCTTATAAGCCTTCACGTTACTTTTCTTCAGCGGTATCACAAACCCATCAATGTATTTCATATTATTTATAATTAGAAACTAATATTATTAATAGCAAAAGCAAGATACACAATAAAAAAAGTACCTACTCCTAACAGTATACTAAAAAATAGAATTAAAGTGTAGCTTAGCTTTGATCTTATTAAGTTTTTTACCTGCATCCAATTCCTAATAAAAATTAGAATGCCTAACAATTGAATTAATATAATGAAAAAATATAAAAATTCAAATCTAGAGTCTAATAGGAAGCTGTCTCTTAATATTTGAGTAGAACCATTAACTGTGGGCGCATAAAGAGAATAAATAAAATTAGTCAGTGGACTCCATATTATCTCTGGTAATATAAATAATATTGATGATATCCACAACCATAATCTTTGTGATTTTTGCATACTATTATTTTACATCTTATTAAACTTCCTTGCTACTAATAAAAGAACTAGAATCCCTGTAATAAAAACGATTACGAAGTAAGTGTTACTGTAATCTTCTATCTCTACAACGTTAGCAGTAAAATTATTTTCTGTTTCTATATACTCTTCAAGTGATTCGAATTCCTCAGTTTCCATTTCATGCTCAGTAATTTCCGCCATATTTGATATAGCTACAACAGGAAGATTAGCCTTTTCTACGCCTAATACCAAGCCATCAGAATCGCTCAGCTTTTCGATATCTTCCAATTTTTCTTTAGTACGGCTGCCGCTAGAACTATTTGATTCAGAAACTTGAGGTTCTTCTTTGTTTTCTGGTTCAGGTATAAAGTTCTTTGCATCTTCGGCACCCAGGACTAAATCTGCTGTTATAGTCTGATCTACATCTCCATTTCCATCATCGTCTAATTCTAAAATGGTATTGTCTGAAATATTTACATTTCCAAGCAAACTTGGAGTTACGGAAATATTACTAAATACTTGCATGCTTGTGATTTCATTATCATCAATAACTGCATCAGTTAAAGTAAACACCCCAGTACCTGTACCGGTCACATTTATTGTATAAGTCTGTCCATTGTCAGTAGGTAGGTATACGAACTTATGATCATCTATAATTTGAAAATCAGCATTGGGAATATTGTTTTCAATACTTACTCCATCTTCCGAAAGACCTACGTGATTCCCATCTTGATCTACAATATCAATGGCTAGCGGACTAAAAATGGAAATTGCTCTACCGTTTAATTTACATTCTGAGATATCTTGAGTTATTTCTTCTGTTTCCAAATCACTACCGGAAAGGATATTAACAATCTTATGACGAATTCCATCTTGACTCATCATCTCAGCATGACTAGCATTTAATGCATAATACTTATTACTTTCATTTATCGGTAAATTTGTGGCACTCTCAAGTGGTACCGTACCATCACCTGGAACTTGTTCTATCTTAAAATTATTGATTGTATAACCATCTCCCCCGAAAATACCGTGCTCCCGAGATTCAACAAACTTGCCTATCGTGCCTGCTTTACACCCATTAATACTATACAAATCTATTCCAGTATTCCTTAAATCATAATTGTCAAAACTTTTAGTATGTAAATTATGGGCATTAACCAACGCTTGAGCATTTAAATCATGATCATTAACTATAAAAATATTAGACTCCTCAAAATCTAAATCTCTGGATTCTTTACTAAATAGGTAATAATCAATAACCTTTACATAACTTCCTTTTTTATTGAAATACTCCTCACTTGGGGAGAGGTCATAAGCTACAGGTAAATTCCTAGAAATTTTCTTCATTTCCTGGTCTGAAAGTCGAGGGACGCCAAAACTATCCCCTTGTATCAAAGCTTTAACTGCTTTAGGAGCTCCTGTGTTAGGGACACCGACAAATATTGCTTTATCTATCTGGTGATCTGCAGGATTTTCAACTACATATTTTTTTACAATAAGCCCGCCTGTACTATGGGCAATAACATCTATTCTTTCTGAACCAGTTTGAGTCAATACATTTATAATCTTTTGCTCTAAATTCTTTACATTTCCTTCGCTAACTCCAAAACGCCAATCATACGGGAAAAGAAATAAATCTGTTCCTTCAACATATCCTTGATTCTTAAATTCTTCTACTAAAGAAAAAGAGTAGTCGAAGGTTAATAACTTACCGACCACATCACCTATAACTACACTGGTATCAGAAGGCATAAAATCTTTATTAAGACTTAATGGCTCTAAAAAATTATTATTTAAATCAGTGATAATACCTATCATATCTAACCATATCCTCTCTAATCCATCTGGACTAGTTTTATTTATCTCAGTTCCCAAAAGTCCTGGGACGATTAACACAGGATTACGAACTGGTGCAGTAATTTCTCCCGTAAGCACCGCAGAAACTATAATTTCGTCTGACGCAGTGTCAGCATGAGCAGTATTAATTCCCATAGACAAGGGTGGTGCGTCTGTCGCATACACGTGAACACTACACTTAAAAGTTGCCCCTTTAAGTGACTGCGGTAACGGATCCCCATTTAAATAAGCATCATAATCCGCTGGACACTGACCTTCAAAACACGGCGAGGTTACAGAAAAAGTCCATGTATCTGTTTCATCTAGTGGCTCAGTCAACGAATTATCTTCGTCTACATATGATGGATTGTATAATTGCCCTTCTGCGCTGCCGTAATTTTTATTTTGCGCAGAACCAATTTCAGTAGGTTCTTCATTTTTGGGCTGGAAAGAAATGTATGGGCACAAGTCAGGAACAGGATCAAGGCAATCAATAAAATCTTCATCATATTGATTACATATAGGATCAAGACCTATCTTGTATGGAGCTGGCCCATAAACCTCTGCATAAGAAGGGTCTAGGGAAATCGTGACATCAGAACTCGAACTCTGAAGTGAGCTAAGCGTAGTATCTATATTGTGCACATCCACAAGAAACAGTGCATAACTAGCCGACAGAAAAAGGACCCCTTGGAAGAAAAATAAGGGTAATATAAGAATTGGCAAAACATAACGAATAATTTTATATATTCTTTGCAACTTCATTATATTAACTTTAAAAAACATTTATATATTACAAATAACTATATAACTAGTTTGACAAACATTCAAACACCCTGTGGAAAACTATTTTTTAGACTTTTTGGGTTTTCCGCCACTAGCTACTATGAAATTATCATGCATTTTTTGGAGTTCCTTGGCTGATAGGGCGCCGAAAACTTTTCCCGCTTCAGCAGATTTGTTTTTAAATAAAATGTCTTGGGCCAAAACTTTTGGGTGCACTTTTAAGGCATGTTCGTTTATGCCGAGGAGGTAAAGACCCGAGAGTCTGCGTACGCGAGAAAGCGCCACATACCCCTGACCAAACTCAAACACTTGCGACAAATCCATAAGCGCAGCATCCATACTCATGCCCTGACTTTTATGCACCGTTATCGCCCAAGCCAGACGAAGTGGTACCTGAGTTATCTGCGCGCGAATTTTTCCATTCTCTTCCACGCTCCAATCCATCGGCTCGATGATTATACTTTTACCACTTTTAGTTTTAATAACCGGATTACCACTAAATTCTTCAAATTCTGTTACTACCCCAAGCGTTCCATTTACAAATCTTTCTTTTTGGTTATTTTTTGTACACATCACCACCGCACCGATCTTGAGCTCGAGGTTCTCTGGCGACAAGCATCCCTTTTTTAACGTTTCTACTACTTTTTCATTCCCCTCATGGGTCATACGAAAAATTTTTGATTCTTCTTCTAGTTTTGCTAGCTCAATATTATTTACCCTATCTACATCTAGATTATGCGAAAAAAGCTTCGTAACATTTACAACCTCTTCGGTCATGTCGTCATAATCAATTTTTCTAGCGGTAATATGTTCTAAGTGTTTTTTAGAAATGTTATTGGCACGGATAGCTGAAAGTACGGAAAGAAATTCTTTATCATCTTGCCTATGTTGCTCAGTAAGATAACAAACTACAAGCCGAGACCTCTCCCAAGCTCCGGACTCATATGCAAAAGTTCCCACAGGCTCAGCCTGTGTCATCAGAGTCTTTTGTTTCACTTCAGTAAAATCTTTTTTTACTATCGGCGGTAATTGAAAAAAATCACCTACTAAAACAATCTGAATTCCACCAAATGGTTCACTACTTTGTTTTACTTCTCGGCAAACCATGTCCACCATATCGAGCATATTTGTGGAAAGCATTGAAATCTCATCTATAATTAGCACCTTAGTCCGATTGATGCGTTTACTAATATATTCACTGCTGGCAATTTTATCCAATTCATATTTATCGAGCTTATTTTTGATACCGATACCACTCCAAGAATGAATAGTCATTCCACCAATATGTGTGGCGGCGATACCAGTGGAAGCCGTTATCGCCATCTCTACATCACGATCACGCAAGTAGTTCACATAGTTATTTATAGTATGCGTTTTACCAGCACCCGGTTCGCCAGTGAGAAAAACATTGGCGCCAGTTTTTAAAATATTTAGAGCCTGTTCTTGAGTCATGTAGTTACCATTCTACTACATCTTCTCTGGAGCTTCGATGCCGAGGAGGTGAAGGCCACGCTTCATAACAAAGGCAAAGGCAAAAGTCAGCGCCACTTTGTATGGAGAAGTATCGTCTTTACCTACTATTACATTGTTTCCATAAAAACTATTGAAAGAACGAGCTACTTCAATCAAATAATTCGCTATATAGTGAGGTTCATATTCCCCTGCGGAACGCAGAACTACTTCCGGAAATCTGTACAACAATTTCTCGACTTCAAAAATTTCAATAGATGTCGAATGCGGATCAGGTAAAATATTTTCTGATGCGGCCTTTTCTAAAACTGAATTTGCGCGAGCGTATGAATACTGTAGATATGGACCAGAATCCCCTTCGAAAGAAATTGAAGTATCAAAATCAAAAGCGATATCGCCACCGGTAGCCTGCTTTAATATAGAATATTTTATTGCTGACACTCCGACTTGTTCAGCAATTTTCTTCTTCTTAGCCTCTTCCCATTCTCGGTCTTTTATTTTCTCACCAACTAGGGCAATAGTATCGTGAATAAGTGATTCCCCAGTGACAACATTTCCTTTTCGAGAAGACATTTTTTTACCAGTGGGAAGACGCATCATACCATGAGTGATGTGCTTCATCTTGTCTGTATATTCCGGATGAATCAAAGACATAGCTTTTGTAACCACTCTCATATAATCCATCTGCTCGTTGGCAGTAATAACAATCGATAGATTTGTATTAGGCTGTGTTTTGAATTTTTCTATAGTCAGCCCAAGCTCTTTTGTTTCATAAGTAGGAAGTCCTGCTTTAGTAACAAAAACCCGGGTATGAAGCTTCGGATCGTGCTTATCAGCCTTGAAAACAATAGCGCCATCAGACTCTTCAAATATTTTACCAGTATTTTCTTTTACTATACTTTGACCAATAGATGCCATCTGACTTTCTAAAAAATAAAAATCAAATTTTGTACCGAGTATTTTATACAAATCTTCAAACGCCTCCATAGTGACTTTGAAGCCCCAATCGTAAATATCATTTACCTCTACATCGCTTCGATCATATATTTTTTTATTTATTGCATCAATCTCCTGCTTCGCACTCTCTACGCTTTCATATTCCTCACTACCTAATACATAAGAATCTCCGATATATTCGGCGAGCACCTGCACTGAAGCAGACATATCCTGTGGCATACCCATCTTTCTCATGCCATACATAGCCTTCGCTACATGCAGGCCAACATCACCCTGATAGTTTGCCCTAGAAACACTAGCCCCTGAAGCTTCTAGAATGCGAGCAATAGATTCCCCTATGGCATTCGTCATTAAGTGGCCGATATGGAATGGTTTGAATGGATTCGGGTCGGTATACTCCACCATTATTTTTTTGTTTTTTAAACTTTTATTTTCAGCAAAATTTTTATTATTTAAAATCTCCTCGATGCTTCCGTGAAAAAACTTTGGTGATAAGTAGAAATTTATAAATCCACCGGCCACTTTAATTTCTTTTATTTCTTCTGGTAACTTTTTTTCAAGTTCTATTTTTATTTTTTCTGCCAACTCTTTTGGGTTAGTCTTAAGTTTTTTTGCACCAGCCATAGCTACATTTGTAGAATAGTCACCATTCTTCAAATCCTCCGGATGTTCCACCACAAAATCCACTTCGCTTATATCGAGTGTCTTTAAAGCATCTTTAATTAAATTTTTGATTTTTTCTTGCATCATTTATTCCCCGTGCTTCCTTCGCGCCCATGACCCCGCACCGTCTGCGACAATTCGCTTACTTCTAGAATATCACAATGCTCGAACTTTTGGATTAACATCTGTGCAACTTTGTGTCCTTTTGGCAAAAGTACGTCTTTATTCGAAGTATTCAAAAGATTCATAATAACCTCCCCTCTGTAACTAGAATCTATCACTCCGCCCATAACTTTGAGTCCTAGATTGAATGAAATACTAGACTTGTCCCACAAAAGCCCTACATGCCCTTCGGGAATTTCTACTGCAATACCAGTATGCACTCCAGCTTGTTTACCAGCTGGAAAAATCACATCTTCAGCGCAATAAAAATCCATCCCTGCATCCCCCGGATGTCCATGTGTAGGCAACTTGGCTTCACTATCTAATTTTTTAACTTTTATTTGCATTACTTTATGATTTTTTTAACTTTTTCATAAATTTCATCGTGAATGTCGGGGCGGGATTTTATAATTCCCTTTTCTGCACATTCTATTTTCACCCAATTTTTCTGAGTCTTGGCAAGCCAGAGCGCACTCTTGTTAGAATTCTCCATATAATTCTTGTCTTTCTCTACCAAGTCTTTCTTTGTACCCAAATAAGTTCGGGCACTATTTTTATTTCGCTCTTTTATAAGCCGAGTGATTATGTTCATTGGCAGGTTTAAATAAACCACAACATCCGGCTTAGGAATTTTAAATACTCCATACTCCATCTCGGCCAGCCACGCGATAAAAGCTTCACGCTTTTTTGTATTAGCGATTTTTCCACCCTGATGAATTTGGTTACTACTGGCGTATCTATTTGCTACAACAGTATTTCCCTCTCTGAGCCATTTCTCAATTTTATCTTTAGATTCAAAACGATCCGCGGCATATAACACCGAAGCAATCTTTGGATGCACACCCACGAAATTGTAATACTGCTCAGAAAGACAATGTCCGATAAAAGACCCGAAAAAATTTGAGTAATATTCTGGAAAATCTGCGACTTTCACTTTCTTTCCTTCCTTTTTTAAACGCTTCACCAAAAGCTCCACCTGTGTAGCCTTTCCACTGCCATCCGTACCGTCTATTACAATCAATTTTCCGCGTTTCATATTTTATACAAACCTCGATGGTATCGGAAATTTTTTGGCTAGCGCTTTTATTTCTTTGTGCACTCGAGATTTTACTTTCACATCATCTTTGTTTTTTAGAACTTCTATCATAAGCTCAGCGACTTTTTTGCATTCACGCTCTTGAAATCCACGAGTAGTGATAGCCGGTGTACCGAAACGAATGCCTGAAGGATCCAAGGGCTTCCTGGTGTCCCCTGCAATCGAATTCATATTTAAGGTCATACCTACTTCATCCAGCACCGCTTGAGCATCTTTACCTGTAACACCAAGTGAGCCAAAAACATCAGCTAGAATAAGGTGATTATCAGTACCGCCACCTATCATGCGGACTTTATTTTTCTTAAAAACTTCGGCCATAGCTTTGGCGTTTTTCAAAATTTGCTTGGCGTAAGCTTTGTACTTTGGGGTCATAGCTTCACCAAACGCTACTGCCTTGGCAGCGATGATGTGCATATGCGGACCTCCTTGTATTCCTGGGAAAATTGCTTTATCTATTTTTTTTGCTATCTCTTCGTTTTCTCGAGTTAAAATCAATCCTCCTCGTGGACCACGAAGGGTTTTGTGTGTTGTAGAAGTTATAATATCAAAACCGTCATCAAATGGATTTCGAAGTACTCCGGCGGCGATAAGTCCAGCAATGTGTGCCATGTCAGCCATTGTTATCGCACCTACTTCATGAGCTATGTCGACAAATTTTTTATAATTTAAAGTTCTTGGGTAAGCCGAAAAACCAGCGATAATTAACTTTGGTTTTTCCGCTAAAGCCACACGGCGCATGTCTTCATAATCTATCTCTCCAGTATCCGGATTCTTCATCTTGTAAGTAACAAATTTGTAAATCTTGGCAGGCAAAGTCATCGGGTGTCCGTGAGTCAAATGTCCGCCGTGAGAAAGATCCATCCCCATGACTGTATCCCCCGGCTGTAGCAATGCAGAATAAACTGCCAAATTTGCTGGCGCACCAGAATGTGCTTGAACATTAGCAAATTTACACTTGAAAAGTTTACAAGCTCGCTCGATAGCAAGAGTTTCTACTTGGTCAGTCCATTCTTGACCACCGTAATACCTACGTCCTGGGTAACCTTCAGAATATTTGTTTGTTAGTACTGAGCCGTTAGCTGTCAAAACGTCTTGCGATACATAGTTTTCAGATGGTATGAGCTCAAGCCCTTCACGCTGTCTTTTCTCTTCCCCTTTTATCATTTCCTCTATTAGTTTATCTCGCATATTGCCATTCTATCACATTTCATAACTATAGTGCCAAGCAGGTCTGTACGTAGAATTTTCGCCCCAATTTCCATCAATACCTCCAAAACTTCCGGGTGTGGATGACCATATTTATTATCTTTTCCATTTGAAATCAAAGCAAAAGCAGGTGCAACAGATTTTACAAATGAAAAAGAAGAAGAAGTGCGCGAACCGTGATGCCCCACTTTCAAAACAGTACTTTTTAATGACTCTTTAGAAAAATCTTCCAAAATTATCTTTTCGGTTTTTAGTGTGGAATCACCTGTAAGCATAATCGAAGTCTCTCCATAAAATAGCCGAGCCACCACCGAACCATCGTTAGAACTAAAAGTCGACACATCTCGATCAGGAAATAAAATATCAATATATGTACCACCACCCAGATCTAGCTTCATCCCCTTTTTAGCTAAAATTGTTGGAATATTTTGATTTTCGATTTTATCTTCTAATGTTTTATAAACCACAGAATCATTTACAGTTCCGGGCTCCAAAACCATTCCAACTTTATATTTTTTTAATACATCTGAAAATCCACTGATATGATCAGCGTCTGGATTTGTAATTATTATTGCATCGATACTTCGATCAAAGGGTGACATCACCCGTGACAGTGAACCTAAAATTTTTCTAGCCGGACCGGCGTCAATTAAAACCTGTGTTCCTGTAGGTGACTCTATAAAAAGTGCGTCCCCTTGCCCCACATCGAGCATGGCAAAAGTAAGCCCAGTTTTACGGCTTTGTATATCAAGGCGAAATAGGTAAATATTGATAACCAATAGAAGTAACAGAAATAATAGCAGTGTGTAATTTTTCCTACCTGTATCCGTCATATGTTACAATAATATCATGAAAAAATTTGAAGAATTAAAGTTTAATATACCCGAACTTAAAGGAATCTCTGTAAAGAATATCGAAGAGCACTTAAAACTCTATGCGGGCTACGTAAAATTCTCTAATCTAATCATAGATAAAATCGGTGAATATATGGCTGATTCAGAGAAGAACGCCTACGTCCTAGGAGAATTACAAAGAAGGTTTGGCTTTGAGTTTAACGGCATGCGAAACCATGAATATTATTTCAAATCTTTAGAAGGTGGGTCAAAGCCACTACCAGAAGGCTCGTTATTGAAACAAGCCATAGAAAAACAAGCGCCATCTTTTGATGCGTGGCTAGCTGGCTTCAAAGCTGTGGCGCTGACTCGTGGAATCGGCTGGGCAATACTTTACTATGACAAGCAAACAAATCAACTAATGCATACTTGGGTAGACGAACAACATTTGGGACAGCTAAATGGATTGAATTGGGTTTTGGGTATAGACATGTGGGAACATGCTTATGTCTATGATTACCCAACTAGCGAAAAGAGAAAATACGTAGAGGCATTCTTTGAAAATCTAAACTGGGAAGTAATTGAAGGCAACTTTAAAAAAGCTCTCTAAAATTCTTCAGCAAAGAAATTTTGGATACTCCGCCCAAAAAGCATATAAATAAAATATATGTAGATTAAGAGCGTTAGAAATAACGGAAAATTTGGAATAGAAAAGGAAGCAAAAGAAAAATCTGAGAGGTATTTGATAACTTGTAGTTCGTAATGCAAAAATAAATAAGATACAAAACCAAGTGGAATACTAAATCCATACCAAAATAGTCCTACAAAACCAGTCAAGAAACCAAGCATCATGGTAAATGGAATAAAAGGAAGAACTAAAATATTTGCTGGCAAGGCCACCAGCGAAAGATTCCCCATTTTATATAAAATAAAAGGCAGAACAAAAATATAAGCTGAGAATGTGACGGAAGCAATGTCACGTAGTCCGAAACTTGGGGTAACCCACATAAAATACTTCTCCATTCTAGGAGCTAGTAATATCACGGCCACAGTAGCAATAAATGAAAGCTGAAAAGACACGTCGTACACCAAAACAAAAGGATTAAATAAAATCATCAGTACTCCAGCGAGGATCAGAGCCCGCGCGACATCATAAGTTCTGCCTGTCGCGCGGGCAACGAGCGCCAAAATGGCCATTATCCCCGCCCGGATAGCTGTAGACTGCCCGCCAGCCATTATCACAAAAAGCAAAATAGTTAGAACCCCCAATCCTATCCCGACATTTAGAGGTAAGAATGCAAACAATTTCATGATCCACTCAGCAATTATTGTCACATTGTAACCAGACAGAGCCACGATGTGTATCGTGCCTGTATCAATAAATTGCTGGCGTAGCTCGGCACTAAATGATGCCCTCTCCCCTAAAATGAATCCTCCCATCAGTAAATCCTCAGGTGAAGATATAGAAGAATCTATTTTTTCTAAAAATTTTTCCTTAACAAGGAATAGAAAACTTTTTATTTTGTTACCATATCCGCTCGAAATCACCTCCACACTTGCATAATTCATAGTATATAGAACTCCGTCTTTTCTTAGATAATTTATGTAATCAAATTCTTTCCCCGTGTCAGTAATAAAATTCTCGGGTTTCTGAAGTTTGCCTGAAAAATTCACTTGATCACCATATTTGAAGTCACTATCTAAACTCACAGTCACTAGTACTTTTGTGTTCTCTCCGCTTTCTTCAGTTTCAACGATTAATTTCTGATTATATTCTCTAATATCTGGTTCATCCACTATCTCACCTAAAAGATCCAACTTTTCACCAACCTGCGATTCAAAAACTGCTGGCGCCACATTATCAGAAATATTGAATCTGTAAACTCCAAGTGATATAGAAAAAATAAAAACAGAAATTATTATTCCCCATTTTAATTTATAAAAGTGAGCGAGAAAGATTAAAATAAAAGAAAGGGCTAAGCAAAAAATAAGAAAGTTAAAATTTATAATAAAAAAGGAGCGCAGAAGCACTCCCAGTGTAAAGCCGAAACATATTGAGTAGAATATTCTATCTCGCATAGTTTTATGATTTATATTTTAAGTTCCACAGGGTCTCCTTCGGCAAAACTAGTAGCGATTAAATCCACTCGGTCATTATGCTCATGCCCGCTATGGCCTTTCACATAATGCCACTTTGGTTTTATCTCTTTATTTAGCTTATATAATTCTTCCCAAAGCTCTTGATTCACCACTGGTTTCTTGGCTGCATTGCGCCAACCATTTTTCATCCAATTTTCTATCCACTCAGTAATCCCTAGAATTACATATTTAGAATCAGAAAAAATCTCCACATTTACGCCATGGCTGATATGTGTTTTTATATACTTTAGGGCTTCGATAGGTGCAGTAAGCTCCATCTGATTATTTGTAGCATGATCTTTACGTCCGCCAAGTTCAAAAACTTTACCTTCGTGCATTACGATCGCGCCCCAACCAGCAAGACCTGGATTTCCTTTTGCTGCCCCATCTGTATAAATTGTAATTTTTTTATCCATGTATTTAGTATATATCTTCTATTCTCAATCTTAACTCTTCTCTCCCACGAAATCTAGACAAATCAAAAGTAGCCAGCAAGTTTATATTATTCCCCTCCACTAATGGTATATCAAAAGAATCTAATCCCGAGAAAAAAGAAACACCTTTAGCAACCTTTTTACTGGTATCCGAAAAAGTAATTTCTAAGTGTTCGCCCGAGCCGTTCTTTCCGAATTTTTTAATATTTTCAATTTTTACGCCTTCAAAAAGAAAAACGGGTTTAGAATTCGCCAGCCCAAAGGGGGCCATCTTTTCTATCTCCTTCCAGTTTTTCATATTTATAGCGCTTAAATCCGTTTTTACATCAAAGTTTACTTGCCCTGAGTTTACCGAAGGGTCTATCCTAATCTTTTGAAAAGTTTCAGAAAGTGCCTGTTCCAGAAAATGAATCTTTTCGTTTTCCACGGTAAAACCACCAGCCAGCTCGTGTCCCCCATAATCAATAAAAGATTCACTAGTGGCCATCATAAGCTCTACCACCGACACTGACCCCGGAGACCGGCAAGAGCCTTTGATTAAATCATTCTCATCTTTACCCCACACAAACACTGGCTTTTGATATTCATCCATTATTTTTCCTGCTACAAGCCCCAAGACACCTACCCGCCAAGTTGGATTACCTACTACTATTACCTCACTCATCTCTCGTTTTTCAAAACTCTTATTCACTTCTCGCATAATTCCTTTTACGATATCTTTTCTTTCGTCGTTAATCTTCGACAAATGATCAGCAAGCATTCCTGCCTGCACTTCATCCGTTGTAGATAAAAGTTCAAACGCTCGCATAGGGTTGTCCATACGAGAAGCGGCATTCAAACGAGGAGTTACCATAAAACCTATATCGTCCTCGGTCAGGTCGCGTTGAACAATTTTCATTTTCGCTAAAAGTTTTTGCAGTCCCGGACGAGGAGATTTACGCAAGACTTTCATTCCAAAATAAGCAATGGCTCTATTCTCGCCGAGTAATGGCACCATATCCGAAAGAGTAGCGAGTCCTGCCATATCCAGCATCCATTTTTCAGCTCCATCCTTAACCTTGAAATATTCAGCGTACTTTTTCAAGAAACCCTGCACAAATTTAAACATCACTCCTGCTCCACACAACATTTTTTCAGGGTAATTGTCTGTCTTTGGATTTAAAATGGCATAAGCCCGAGGTAAAACTTCCTGAGGTAA
>CXWK01022831.1_pt2 | contig 115725 bp, 118 predicted proteins | sample 590851 | NCBI WGS metagenome assembly CXWK01 (sample SAMEA3498364, study PRJEB10139) | wastewater metagenome | biome: wastewater treatment plant; material: activated sludge | place: Denmark | collected 2014-08-01
CAACTTCTCCACCACTTTAAAAACTGCGTTCTTGGATTTGAATCCAAAGAGCTTCATCATCTCCGAATAAGTCGGCATGCGATTGTTCTTGCTGTAAAATTCTTCGAGCGCTGATTGATGAGTATTACGCATAGCTATGGCCCTTTAGAATATCTTTACGAAAAAATAAATTAACAAATCTGCTCATCATTCCCTTCCTAGTGTGAAAACGAACTTTTTGTAAAAGCAGTCGGTGGTCTCGCGCTTCTTTTCTATATTCTTCACCTTTGAGGATTTTTACATCGATCTTCTTGTTGATCTTCTGTATCTCCTTATCTAACATTTTTAAATATTGGTTGTGTGACATTTTACTTTTCGCTCTGACCAATCAATAGTGGTATGAAGCGAAGTTAACTTTACTAAATTGACCCGACTAGGTCATGTACATAGTATAAGTGAACGAGCGTTCACCTGTCAACTAGTTATATGTGGATAACTCAACTATTCACTTTAGGCCTATATTGTATGGCTTCTAGGATATGATTGGCTTTTACTTCGAGAGAATTTTCGAGGTCGGCGATGGTGCGGGCTATCTTGATGACACGATGGTAAGCTCGAGCGGAAAGGCCGAGGCGTTCAGCACTATCGTCCAACAGATCTCGCACTTCTTTTTCAAGTTTTACAATACTCGACAAATCTTTCACATTCATTTCACTATTTGTAGAAATATTTCGGCCGAGTTTTTTAAATCTATCTTTTTGAACTTCTCGCGCTTTTGCTACTCGTGCTTTTATTTTCTCACTACTCTCCCCTGTTCCTTCACCACTGAGTTTTTTATAGTCTACATTACCAACAGAAACCCAGATATCGATACGGTCCATAATGGGTCCAGAGAGTTTTCTTTTATATCGATCTAAGTCGGAAGATTTGCAGACACAAGCTTTCATCTTGGATCCACTGTTTCCACACGGACAAGGGTTCATAGCGGCGACTAAAATAAAATTCGAAGGAAAAACTGCAGTTCCTTTGGCCCGAGAAATAGAAACGATATTGTCTTCCAGTGGCTGACGTAGTGACTCAATAACCCGCTTTTCAAATTCTGGAAACTCATCCAAAAATAAAACTCCGCGATGAGCAAGAGTAACTTCCCCCGGTTTTGGAAATGTTCCCCCGCCTATAAGTGATACATATGAAGCAGTGTGATGCGGTGCGCGAAACGGCGAGAAGCAAACCAGTTCACCTTGAGTCGCTCCAGCCACCGAATGAATTCCTGTAATTTCCAAAACTTCTTCAGTACTCAAGTCCGGCAGTAGCCCAGAAAAAACTCTGGCCAACATTGTCTTACCTGTACCGGGCGGACCGTACATAGCTATGTTGTGCCCGCCAGCCGCCGCTATCTCGAGCCCTCTCTTTGCACCCTCTTGTCCACGAATATCCGAAAAGTCCCCACCCTTCATTTCTCTTTTATAATTAATTTTAGTTTTTGGCTGAGCCGTAAGTTTTTTCAGCGAACGCACTTCTTCAGACTTACCTTTTAACAGCTTTCCACTCAGTTCATCCACATGCTCCACCACTTCTTTCAAATTTTTAGCTCCAAATACTCTTATACCATCAACCAATGCAGCTTCTTCAGCATTTTCGAGAGGTAAATATATTTCTTCAAAGCCCTTCTTCTTGGCTTCTTGGGCTAGTGGTAATGCCCCGCGAATTCTACGGAGCGTCCCATCAAGCCCAAGCTCACCAAGAAAAATCTTCTTCTCCGAATTAAACTTTATTTCGCCCGCCGCCAGCATATATGACATGGCGATAGCTAAATCAAAAAACGGCCCCTCCTTTTTAAGGTCAGCCGGTGAAAGTGAAACAGTTATTTTTTGATTCTGAGCCTTTGGAGATTTGTAGCCAGAGTTTTTTATAGCTCCATTCACCCGATCCTTGGACTCATCCACAGCTTTGTCGGGTAACCCCACCACATTAAAAGCATGAAGTCCTCGAGACAGGTCAACTTCGATCGTCACAATAGCCCCAGTGAGTAAACTTACTTGGGCAGAATAGACTTTGGCGAAGGACATAAGAGTTTAAATAATTAATCTTCCATATGCTCCTTACAGTTTCGAGCTGCAGGATTTGCTTCTAAGCGAGCGCGTTCGATATCTTTCTTGCATACCTTACATCTACCGAAAGATTCTTTGTTTAAATCTTTCAAAGCTTTCAAGACATCAGATAAACGTGGCACCAAGGCTTTCATCATAGAACTTCTAGCTTCAAAGTCTTCAAACCTATCCGCCATATCGTTTTGATCGGCTTCAGGCACTTTTTGCTCCTCAGGGATAGTCTCCCACTCACCAGTTGTTGGGTTAAGAGTACCCATGTCTCGTAATTCTTCTAAAAGTACGTCTCGCTCCTTCTCTAATTTTTCTTTTATTTGTTTCTTATCTAGCATGATTCAATAAATATACCACAAAAACACGTGGTCGAGTTATCCACAGTAGGTTGACTTTTGACCCATTTTTGGCTAATCTTATATGTAGCACCTAATAGATAAGACGGGCACGAACTGACTGAATTACAGAACCGACAGTAACCATCGTGAGAACCTTTGTTTGCAGAACATTTTGGTCGTCCTGTAGTTTCACCCTTATTTTATAAGGCTGAAATAGGAACTCTCATGATAATTTGTTTGTTTTATAGAAACTAAACCTAAAATTTTAATCCAGATTTTGTCTTGCTCCCTATGTTTAGGGCTGTTTCTTGTGCCTTTTCAAGCGGAAGCCTCTATTTTTGGCTCCATGTCTTCCTTCTTAAATAAAGAGGCTTCAGCTCAAACTAGTAATATCAGCCTTATAAAATCAGCTGATAACTCCCAAAACGGCCTAGCTCTTCGGGCAAATGTAATCCCTCCTTACCAAGGATCCGAAGTATTGGGCGAAATAAGCATCGATTCCGACACAGCCCTACTCCCAAATACACCTAGTATTATGGCAATAGGCGGAGTAGAAGACTTTTCTTTTGATGAAGATCTAGAAATATATGTAGTAAAAACTGGAGACACAGTAGCCATAGTGGCTGACCTTTTTGGAGTATCCACTGATACGATACTTTCAGCCAACAATATGGCAAAAGGTGACAAACTAAAGGTTGGTGATGTTCTTTTGATTCTTCCATTCTCTGGCGTAGAACACACTGTAGCAAAGGGTGAAACCCTAAAAGGCATAGCCACAAAATACAAGGTGGAACTAGAAGACATCTTAAGTGCAAACGACCTAGATACCGATTCCAAGCTTATCGTTGGTGAAAAATTGATGGTTCCAGGAGCAAACATGATAACTGAAACCAAGCCAAAACCAGGTAGTAGTGTAGCTAGCGGTGGATCCAAAATTCCAAGTGTAGCTGGATACTTTGTAAATCCAGTTCCGGGAGCTGTAAAGTCTAGAGGTGTTAAGCCTGGACATAAGGGAGTGGACTTCGCTGCACCTACTGGAACTAAGATCCGCGCAGCCGCATCCGGTACTGTACTTATTTCGAGAACTGGATACAATGGAGGCTTTGGTAACTACGTAGTTATCCAACATGCAAATGGAACAAAAACTTTATATGCACATATGTCTAAACTTGGCACCACTGCCGGAGCTACAGTTTCACAAGGAGAAACTATCGGTTATGTAGGAAATACAGGAAGATCAACTGGACCTCACACACACTTTGAAGTCTTAGGAGCGAAGAATCCGTTTTAGTAATTTAAATATAATTTAAGGGAATCGGTCACGAGTATTTTTCTGCTGAAAAATCTCTCGACCCCGGCTCGGACTCGTCAGTCCTGCGCCTTTCGATTCCCTTCCACAACAAAAAGAAAAAGCACCAGAATAAATCTAATGCTTTTTCTTTTTGTGCGGGATAAGGGAATCGAACCCTTTACCTCAGTTTGGAAAACTGATGTTTTACCAGTAAACTAATCCCGCAAATTTACAAACTTATGGACTGACCCTTGTACGAATCTACTGCGAGTGATATAGTCGCCGCTACGATGGCTATATCTCTCACTGTACCTTCATTTATACCACTCACTATTAGCACCATACCTATATGCACCGCACCGGCTACCGCCGCTCGCCAAACCAATATCTCAGTCAACAATAGAAATCCTATAGTGACATCGAGTATTGCAGTCAGTATCATCACATTTTTTACAGAAATAGGCAACAAATCCACCACCCATGGCGCGATATAACTTCCCCATCCTTGTGGATCTTGAAAGATCAAAATGCCAATCCAGAGAAATGTTATCGCCGTACCTACTCTTAAAATGTGAAAAGCACTTTTGTCCATTTCTTTTATTTCTCTTGTTTCTAAATCAAACTACTAACAATTAGTATAATAGCCATCAGCCAAATTGTAAATGCCGACATCAGACACCAAAAACACCAAGCCTTGATCACTTTCCATTGCAAATAAGTAAAAATCATAGACATTATCGAAGCGATGGTAACAAAAACTTTAAGAATTAAAAACCAAATCGTGGCGTGGGGTATACCAATCACTAAAAATGCAGTGACCAATGCCATGATGATGTACGCCATAAGTCCTAATACGTCATTTGGCACGAGAAAAAACTTGCTGTACTTACTAGATAGCACTACAGAGCAATCCTTCCCTATTGGGCAAATTGGCTTCTCGGAAGCAATTCTCTTACGAATAAGATAAACGGTTTCACTGATTCCTATTGATGCCAATGTAAAAAGTAACGCAAAAGCTGTCATAAATTTGATTCAGGAGTCGGCTACTACGTAGCCAGGTGATTTTCGATTTCGCTTTGCTCAATAACGAAAATCCTTTCGCCTCCCAGCCAGAAGCAAATAAATTTGCTTCTTCATCCCTTCACTCCGTTCGGGCTGCTGGGAGTCGAACCCAGCCTAAATGCTCCCAAAGCACTTGTACAACCGATATACTACAGCCCGGCGCTGTTAAAGCTTTTCCACTATATCACAAAATAATATCACTGACCACTTTTACTTTAGCTTTTTTGTTTTTCAGATCCAAAAATACTACCACCAAATCTACCTGCCATCCTACTTCTTCTCCTATTTTCTTGGACAAAAGATAAGTCTGAATTGTCCGAGACATTCGTTTCATCTTCCAAGGATGCATATTATCTTCAGGTTTATAATCAGACGTTTCATGAATAACATTATCCAAGTTTTCACGTGAAACGCTCTTTACCTCTACAAAATACAGTCTCCTCTCCTTTTCCGCCACAATATCAATCTCACCCCATTTTTTAGTATAATTACGGTCTATTATAGAAAAACCACGTTTCACGAGAAACTTAACAGCAATATTCTCGCCCAATTCCCCTATCTTTTGTTTTTCTGAAGTAAATACTTTAGGCATATCATCGGTTTCATAAGAAACATGTTTCACGTGAAACACTATGCTAATTTTTACTGTCTTTTAACAAAAAACCCTTATTTATCAAGCTATTTTGAATAAAAACCCCTCTAAAAGACAGCTCTTCACCCTGTCCTTTATCAACATTACCAACAAGGTTATCCACATATTCCATTAAAACCTTGTGGATAAAAGTTTTTATAAAGGACAATGACATTCTTTGTGCGGCGTAGGAGAATCGAACTCCTGTCTCATCCTTGGCAAGGACGTGTTCTACCACTAAACCAACACCGCAAAAACCCACAAAAAACCTTTGAATACCTTACTATTTTAGTATTTTATTTTAATTAAAGCAACCACAAAATTACCTTGTAAAATAAGGTTTATTTGCAAATTTTTTAGAAATAGTATAAAATACTAGTATTATTCATTAGATTTGCACCCGTAGTGAAATGGATATCACAACAGTCTTCGGAACTGTCGTTGGGGGTTCGAATCCCTCCGGGTGCACAAAATAAAGTGGAACAAGATACAAAAAATTTGTTATCAAAAGTACCCAAAGAAGTTTCACATGTAACACAGACCTTGGAAGGGGCTGGTTTTGAGGCCTACCTAGTCGGTGGCTGTGTTCGTGATCTAATAATGGATAAAGAGCCGAAAGACTGGGATATCACCACTAATGCGAAGCCAGAGCAGATAATGGGCCTATTCGAGAAGACTGTGTACGAAAATACGTTTGGTACGGTAATGGTTATTCAAGAAGATGTTTCACAAGAAACATTAAGACAAATAGAAGTGACTCCCTACCGAATTGAAGCTAAATATAGTGATTTTAGACATCCAGACGAAGTAAAGTTTAGCGATAAGTTAGAAGATGACCTTAAGAGACGTGACTTTACAGTAAATGCACTGGCTCTAAACTCTAAAGGACAGCTGGTAGACTTGTTTGATGGCCTAAAGGACATTAAAGACAATGTAGTTCGGGCAGTAGGGAACGCTGATGACAGATTTACCGAAGACGCACTTCGTATGATTCGAGCAATTCGATTTTCTTGCCAATTGAATTTTTCTTTGTCACAAGAAACATACGAAAGTATCTTAAAAAATTCCGATCTCATAAAAAAAATCTCTACAGAAAGAATACGTGATGAATTTATAAAAATAATTAACTCCGAAAATCCTGCCGCTGGAATTACACTACTACAAAAATTTGGACTTCTAAAAAATCTAATTCCGGAGCTCGAAGAGGGGATGGGTTGCATACAAGGCGGAGCACATCTATATGATGTTTGGACTCATCTATTAATGGCTCTACAGCATGCGGCTGACAAAAAATGGTCAATGGAAATAAGGGTTTCTGCGCTTTTTCATGACATTGGTAAGCCCAGAACACGTCGCCCTGGTGAAAAGAAAGCCTATACTTTTTATGGCCACGAAGTTGTCGGTGCACGCATGACCCAAAAAATCTTGGAGCGATTAAAATTTCCAAAAAAGGAAATCGAGCTCATAGAAAAAATGGTTCGCAACCATATGTTTTTTTCTGATACAGAATTAATTACACTTTCTGCGGTACGTAGAATCATTGCTAAGGTTGGCGTAGAAAATATTTGGACACTGATGAATGTGCGCGAGTGCGACCGAGTGGGTATGAAGAAAGTTGAGGCACCGTACAGACTGCGAAAATATTTTGCCATGATAGAGGAGGCTTTACGTGACCCTATCTCTGTCGGACAGTTAAAGATAAACGGGGAGTACCTCATAAAGGACATGGATATCACTCCTGGACCTCGTATGGGCTGGATGTTACACGCACTACTCGAAGAAGTCCTTGATGATCCATCTAAAAATACCGTTGAACACCTATCAGAGCTAGTAAAATCTATGAATATGCTTCCAGATGGAGCCCTTAAGGTACTTGGAGACCGAGGAAAAGAGAAAAAAGAAGAACTCGAAGAACAGGAAGTCGAAAAACTTCATAGTAAACATAGGGTGAGCTCGGGTAAGGGAACCGAGCGCAAGGCCGGAACTTGAAGCGAGGCGGGCTCGCGAGATTTTTCAGTAGAAAAATACTTGTGAGAAAAAGTAAACCTTAATCTGCGAAGTGACCTTTGGTGTCTTCTCCAAAAAAGATGTGGTGTAAGGATTTTAAAATACTTTCAAATAGGCGGTTACTGTAGGTGGACAGATTGAAAATGACAGAAAGAGTAAGTAAGGCGACAGAAATCTTGATGCTCCAAAAACACAGAGGAATAGCTACTAAAGCGAAGAAAACCGGTACCAATATGCGAATAGTGCTACCACGTATCTCTCTTTTGCTTATCTCTGGGTTTTTTATGTGAGGAGAAAAAAGCACATACCGGCGCATCCAGTATAAGGAGAGCCCGATCAAGACTACGTGAACACTAAAAATAATTACCGATAATTCGTTGGTGCTAAATTGGCCGAGCAGTCCAGAAGAAAAGGGGACAAGGGAAACCAGCATGAAAAATAAAGCATTAATATTGGTAAGCATTGAATCCACATTTTTCGCATAAACAGAAACAAAGAAGTGGTGCGCCCGCCAGTAAGTAAATAGTAATGCAAAACTCAAAACATAAGATAGGAATACCGGCAACATGTGTTTTATTTCCATCCAAAGGGCTACGTTATCGATACCACCCCAGATTTCTGGAACCTTAATTTCAAAAACGAGAATCGTCATCACGATGGCAAATATTCCGTCAGCGAGCTGGTCTAATCTTGTATGAGACATGCCCGCATTATATCACTTTTAAATTTCTATGAGAACAGGACAGTGGTCAGAACCCATTACTTCAGGTAGAATCTTTGCAGATTTAACTTTTTTAGCCAGCTTTTCACTTACAAAAATATAATCGATTCTCCAGCCAACGTTTCGAGCACGAGAATTTGCAAAGTTGCTCCACCAAGTATAGTGACCATTGCCTTTAGTAAACATTCGAAATGTATCTACAAATTTATTATCAATAACATTTTGAATTCCTTCTCGTTCTTCTTTTGTAAATCCCTTAACGCCTTCATTTTCTTTTGGTCGAGCCAAGTCGTCGGCAGTGTGAGCTACATTTAAATCTCCACAGAAAATAACTGGTTTCTTTTTCTCTAAACTTTTTACAAATTCTAAAAATGCTGGATCCCAGCCTTTGTGACGCAAGGGAATTCGAGTTAGATCATCTTTGGCGTTTGGGGTATATACAGTAACGATATAAAAATCTTTAAATTCTGCAGTTATTACACGGCCCTCGGTATTTGGATCACCGTATTTATCAGTGAGTTTGTATTTTTTTGCAATATTTTCAGGAATGTTTAGTAATATAGAAATGGGTTTAGTTTTACTAAATATAGCAGTGCCACTATAGCCCTTTTTAGTAGCTGAGTTCCAGTATTCTTCATAATCTGACAGGTCTACCGGACTTTGATTCTGCTCGGCCTTAGTTTCCTGTAAACATAAAATATCGGGCTTGTATTTATTTATAAAAGGCACAAAAAGTTCTTTGCGATGGACTGCTCGTATACCATTTACGTTCCAAGAAATTATTTTCATACAGTAATAATAACACTATTCTACTAATCTCGTTTATGGAATTTTTTATGAATTTCTTTGAGGTGTTTGTCGGTAACGTGAGTGTATATCTGTGTGGTGACGATGCTGGCGTGGCCGAGAAGGGCCTGCACCGAACGAATATCTGCACCATTGGAAAGTAATCCAGTAGCAAAGGAGTGGCGGATAGTGTGTGGGGTTACTTTTTTTGACATGCTGGATTTTTGCGCGTATTCACGAACAATTCTTTCTATAGAGTGCCTATTTAGTGAACTTCGCTCGCGAATTTCTCTTTTATTCCCTACCTTGGCATTTTTATTTTTTATATCTTCCCGATCTACCCGCACAAAAAGTCCGTCCTCCATGTCTTTTCTTTTAGCTAAATAATTTTTGACTGCTCGGCGAGCGTCTTCGGAAATAAAAACCACGCGAACCTTACCACCTTTACCACGAATAGAAAGCTCGTCCGCATCTATGTTCATATCGCGGGGCAGAGCACAAAGTTCGGACACACGAAGCCCAGTCGAAAACAAAAGTTCTAAAATAGCCTTGTCGCGCAAGGATTTTATGTCGCTACCGTTTGGCGAATTTAGTAATCGAGTCAGTTCTTCACTAGTGATGAGGTCGAGGCTTCGCTCGGAAATTTTAGCCAGTTCTATCCGCTCTGCGGGTAAGCTTTTTACTTCTCGGCGTGCAAGATATTTTAGAAAAGCTCGAAGCGCTATCAAATAATAATTCTGAGTTTTTTTAGATAAAGTTTTGGCGTTGTCGAATTTTTGACCGACACCAGACTGTCCACGCAAAGTTTTCCAAGGAATGTTTGGCTGACGGTTTAACCACAAGCGAAACTCGCGCACCGAGTCGTCGGTGATCTGTGCGGGATCGTCATGTTTTACAAAATTCACAAAACGAGTGAGGTAACGATCATAATTCTCGATAGTATTGAGCGAACGCCCCTTTTCGATTTCAATATATTCCAAAAATTGGGTTTTGAGTGTTTTTAATGAAGCCATATGCATAAATTATACCAAATATTGTGCGACACGCCTACGGTCATTAGGGACTTGCATTTTTCAGCGTTTTATGCTAGTATATTGGATATGTTAGCTACAAAGAAAAAACAAACAGTTATCAAGAAACACCAAATACACGATAAAGATACAGGCTCTCCTGAGGTGCAGGTGGCTGTTTTGTCTACTCAAATCGACGAATTGGCAAAGCATTTAAAGAAACACAAGAAGGACAATCACTCTCGCCGGGGACTAATCAAGATGGTTGCTGACCGACGTACTCATTTGAAATACTTAGAACGAAAAAACAAGACTCGTTACAACGCTTTGGTGAAGAAAATGGACCTTGTCTAATTTCTCCTCGTTTCTGATATAATATAAATATGACAGTAATAAAACATAAAGAACAAAGAGTCGGGGTTTTTATCGATACTCAAAATCTATATCACTCCGCTCGCAATTTATACAATGCTCGGGTTAATTTCGGTGCAGTTTTAAAGGATGCTGTTTCTGGTAGAAAGCTCGTGCGCGCAGTAGCCTACGTCATCACTACTGAAGCAGGCGATGAAAAGAATTTTTTTGAAGCCCTACAAAAGCTGGGTATTGAAACAAAAACCAAAGACTTACAAATTTTTGCCGGAGGAAGTAAAAAGGCTGATTGGGATGTGGGGCTAGCCGTAGACGCTATCAAGATGTCAGCTCGACTCGACTCTGTAGTCATCGTATCTGGTGATGGTGATTTTATTCCACTCGTAGAATATCTACAGACTATTGGCGTACAAGTAGAAGTGGTTTCATTTGGTAAATCAACATCTGGAAAACTCCGTGAAGTAGTAGACGACTTTGTGGACCTCTCTGACAATCCAAAGAAATATCTAATTGGTGCTAGATAATTTTAAATCTATTAAATCCAGTTGCCTTTTAGTACTAAAGTGCTAGAGTAATTAGATTAATAAGTAGTTAATCCGTTCGTCTTCAGACATGCAGTTTTGTTCTAAGTGGTGTTAATCAGAACAATACTTTAGTCTGAAGGGGAGCCTAAAATTATGCAAAAGAAAGAATATAGTTTAGAAATCGGTGGAAAAACAATGACCGCTATTTTTACTGACCTAGCTGAACAAGCTCATGGCTCAGTGATGCTAAAATACGGTGAGACAATAGTCCTAGCTACAGTATGTATGTCGAAAGACAAACAACAAGGCTTGGGCTTTTTTAATTTGACTGTCGACTATGTAGAAAGATTTTATGCATCAGGAAAAATTTCTGGTTCAAAGTTTGTAAAGAGGGAAGGCAAGCCATCTGAAGATGCGATTCTCGCTTCACGTGTTATCGACCGAACTCTGCGCCCACTTTTTGACCAATCCATTCGTCATGCAGTGCAAGTCATCGTCACCGTGCTTTCGCTCGATGATAATGATTCTGTAACTATGGCTGTAAATGCTGCTTCAATTGCACTTTCCGTTTCAAACATCCCTTGGGCTGGGCCTGTAGGCGCAGTACGCATCGGTAAATACTTAGATGAAAATCTAGTAGTAAATGCAGTATCAAGTATGCGCAGTGAAGAAACTCAATACAAATATGACCTGACTGTTTGCGGTAAGGACGGCAAGATAAATATGATCGAAGCTTCCGCAAGACAAATCAAAGAAGATGAACTAGAAAAAGCTCTCGAACAAGCAAGTGTGGAAATAACTAAACTAGAAAATTTCCAAAAGAAAATACAAGCTGAAATTGGAAAAGAAAAAAGAGTTATTCCAAAAGAAGAAATCAACCCTGAGTCCGTCACCCTGTTTAAGGAAAATATTTTACCAAAAATGGAAGAAGCAATTTTTTCTGGCCCAGGTAAAACTGAAATAGACCATCTACATACAGAATGGAATAAAATGGTAGCGGAAAAATACCCTGACCGTAAAGACTTTGCAATGGAGGACCACCTATTTGATGATACAGAAAACGATATACTCCACGAGAAAGCTATTAAGGACAATAAAAGAGCAGACGGTAGAAAAATGGATGAAGTGCGCGCACTTTTTGCCCAGGCTGGAGGTGTTTCATCAGTACTTCATGGTTCAGGAATATTTTATCGTGGAGGAACACACGTGCTGTCAGTACTGACACTCGGTGGCCCAGAAGATAGACACATGGTGGACGGAATGCGAGATAAAAAAGAATTACGATTTATGCATCACTACAATTTTCCTCCATACTCTGGTGGAGAAACTGGTCGTGCAGGATTTACTAACCGTCGAGAGATAGGTCACGGAGCACTCGCTGAAAAAGCTTTAGCTATGGTCTTACCGAAAGTGGAAGATTTTCCTTACACTATTCGTATCGTCTCCGAATCTATGGCATCGAACGGTTCGACTTCACAGGCTTCTATTTGCGCATCTACGCTGGCATTACTCGACGGTGGTGTACCTATCAAAGCTCCTGTCGCCGGTATCGCCATGGGACTAATGTATGAAAACGACAGTGCATATAAAGTTCTGACTGATATACAAGGCCCAGAAGACCACCATGGTGACATGGATTTTAAAGTAGCCGGAACTCGTGACGGTGTCACCGCGATACAGCTCGATGTAAAAGTGGACGGCGTACCAATAAAAATACTAGGTGAAGCTATGGTACAAGCTAAAGCTGCCCGAATCACTATCCTCAATGAAATCGAAAAAGAAATTAGTGCACCTCGGGGCGAAATTTCAGCTAGCGCTCCAAAGATTTTGATGATGCGCATAAATCCAAGTAAAATCGGTATGGTTATCGGTGGCGGAGGTAAGACTATAAAAGAAATAAAAGAAGTGACTTCCGCTGAAATAACTATCGAAGATGACGGCACAGTATTCCTAACAGGTCTTGGCGATGCTCCGAAGAAAGCCAAACAAATTATCGAGGACATGACTCATGAATTCATGGTGGGCGAAATGTTAAAAGGAGAAGTGGTAAAGACAGCCGACTTTGGAGCATTCGTACGCTTGAATGCTTCGACTGATGGTATGGTTCACATTTCCGAGATCGCCCCATTCCGTGTAGAGCGAGTATCAGATATAATAAAAGAAGGTATGATCGTGCCAGTCAAAGTAATCAAAATTGATTCTGAACGTGGTAAAATAAGTTTGTCTATCAAGGAAGCAGATAAAAATTTCTTTGCTCCAAAATAATGCAAGAAGAAACTCAAAAAAATATTCCCCTCGGCCATAGCCGTACGGGCGAGGCAAATAAAACCAGTGTGCCAAGAATTCAAACCTATGCCGAAGATATGGCACAGGCCATAGGTGACAACCAAGAAGGTATGGTGCAGAAAATCATCCACCAGGATGAAGAGAATGAAGCCGAGAAAGCGAAGCAGTCACTGAATTCTACAAAGAATAAATTTTTCGTGTTGATGGGAGGGGTACTCATACTAGCCACTATGGGGCTCATCGTATTTTCGGTAATGAAAAACACAGTAGGTACTATGCCCGCGGAAAAACAATTTACCCCACTTATTTTCAATGACAATACTGTTTTTGTAGAAGTGGCGGAATTAAAAAAGGACCAGATACTAGAAGCTGTGTACGAAGTGGTAAATGATACACCCTTGAAAGCAGGCGAGGTACTAGGAATTTACCTAACGGAAAATAAACAAATCATAGGACTAAAAAGATTCATTGAACTCATGCAGGGTACTTTTGTTATACCACAAGGAATAGCCGGGGAAGGGGCACTAGTCAGTGAGGATTTTCTTCTAGGTATTGCTGGCTATGAAAATGTAATCCCAGATGTAGCTACCACATTTAATCAAGACTTTTTTATACTTATAAAAGTACGTTCTATGACAGATGTTTTTAATAATATTAAAACCTGGGAAAATAAAATGTTTTCTGAACTGTACAAATTTTTTATCCCAAACCTGTCCAGTGCAACAGAATATTTACTAACTAAAGATTTTAAGGACGGAATCGTAGAAAATAAACCAGCTCGCATCTTGTACGGACAAGGAGTGGAAGATACTAAAAACATAATTATGATGTATGTTTTTGGAAATGACACATCTATCGTCATAACCAAGTCACCACTGACTGCTCGTGAAGTACTACGTCGATTGGCTTCTAGCCAAATAAAGAAATAATTAGAGTTATTTTAAGCTGCGTCGAGTTCTATAAAGAATGTAGAACCTTTGCCCGCACCTTCAGATTCCGCCCAAACACGGCCCTTGTGTGCGGATATAATTAGCTTTACAGAGTAGAGTCCATAGCCAGTACTGTCTACATTTACTTTTACAGAGTCCTTACCTCGTCCACCTTCAGTGAATAATCCTTTCTTATCTTCATCGGTTATTCCTACTCCAGTATCTTTGACTGAAACTAAAATTTTGTCTGTTTGTTTTTCCAGACCCACTGTTATACTACCTGCCTTTGTGTACTTTATAGAATTCTCTATCAAGTTGTTAATCGCTTCCTTCATCCAAAAAACATCTCCTGAAATATTGTACGCACCATCTTTTATATTGTTTTGAATAACCAACCCCTTCGCTTCCGCTACAATCTTTTTCTCTGCCATACTCTTCTCCACGATTTCTCTGAGGTTCATGGGTTTCATATCGTACTTCACTGTTCCTTTCTGCATGTTGGCCACGTTTAACACTAGGTCCACTGTTTCGATCCCCATATTGTCGGACTCTAGCCCTTGTTCCGCCACCTTCTTGATCTCCGCTGACGTTTCACCAAAAGTACCATCCAAAATTCCCGCGAACATGTATTTGGACCGAGTAAAAGAACCCTTAACCTTGTGAGTAACCAGGTGAACAAGTGATTCACGTTGTTTGATCAACTCATTGAGATCGATATTTAATTTCGCCAATTCTTCTTTTTGTGCTATTTCTTTTTGAACAGATTTAATCAAATAATATCCAAAAATTAGAGTGGCAACAAAAGTTACCCCATTTAAAACAAAATTTATAAATTCACGTATAAAGAAAAACTGAGCGCCCACGAAACACGCTAAGCCAAAGGCTAGTATTTTCATGGAAAGTAGTTTAATATTGAAGATTTTATAGCTGATAACAGTATCTGCCAAAAAAATCAAAAATATTATTATCGGAAAAAATCCATACTGTTCAATTTGATAATCCGCAGTTAGTCCAGCAGACTTTAAAAAACTTCCTAAAAAACCAGTCAAGAAGAAAAAGAAGAGAAATGAGATTGTACCAGACCCTATTAATAATATTTTAGATTTTTCGTAACTTACAGACTGCAGATAACTTTTAATTATAAAAAAACACATGTACAAGAATATAAGCAGTCCAACGCCATGGTAATAGTATAAGTAATAATTTCCTTCCACAGAAGCACATAAAACGGAGTCAAATTTTGTAAGATTCCATTGTGTAATACTCAATGCAATCACAGGTAATGTTAAAACAAAACTTGAAAAATAACCCCAAAATGGTACATCGCTACCCTTTATAAAAACATATAAAAATCTTAAAAAGAAAAAGTTAATTAAAACAAATAATATACCGAAAAAAGACCAAACAAACATGATTTGATCGCTTGAATTACTGGTCCAAGTAACAAGATCTATAATAAGCCATAAGGCAAATAAAAATAAAGGAGTAGCTAATGCTCGACTTAGAAGGGAAAATTTATCCTTAATTAAAATAAAAATGCTTATAAAAATAGCAATAATTAAAATAGGGAAGTGGGAATAATAAATAATAGGAGGCACAGTTTCCGAAAAGAAAAATAGGAATGGTGTAGGATAACTAGGGCAAATCATAATTATATTTTATTGAAAATTTTATAGAGAATAATAAACAAACTGTCTTTAATGGATATATCGATAAAAAGACGTGACTTAAGTATACCATCTTTCGCATGACACCAGAGAAACCTAAAACTTAGTTTTAATGTCCCAGGTGTTAGAGCTATGGAATGCTTCTTAACAAGAAATATCCTCTTTATGTATATATTTCTTTTATAAACCCTTAGAAAGCAATAAAAAAATGGTTCTAGATATGGGTATAAACCTACTTTATTATAAATATCTATAAAACTCTCTTGTTCTAAAACAATTTCTCTATATAAATTATATTTGCCTGTAGATGTAGCTGGTATTGTCGGGGTAAAACCCTGAGTAACCCCTTGCAAGTAATTTAAGGCATCATCTACCAGGGTTTCCTTAACTATTTGGTCCACCTTTTTTTCTATCTGAAGCCAGTCGTCGGTGTCCGATATATTAAATGAATGCTGCCCTACGATAAGACCTCCATCAATGATTTCATTGAGTATAATATAAGTAACCGCTGAAGCTCGATCTTTATTTTTTAGAGACCACAAAGTAGGAAGAGCTCCTCTATATTCTGGTAATTTAGATGGATGTATGTTTAATGTTGAATACTTAGGAAGCTGTAAAATTTCTTGAGATAAAAGCCCCCAGGAATTAATGACGATCAGATCAACGTTATTTTCTTTAATAAAAGCAGATAGCGCCCCTGTGTTTTCTATCACCAATATTTGTATTTGTCTTTCTAAAATACACTGTAAATAATATTTATTATCTTTGTAAATTTTACTTGATAAAAAAGAAAAGAAGCTCCAAATTTTAAAAACCGCCCAACAAAATACCTTGTGCCATTTTAGATAGTGCATTTTATAAGCCAATCTAAACAATTGATTAAACGGATTTAGGGAAAAATGGTCAAAATATTCAAAATAATTGACTCCTATTATGTTTAAATGGGGAGATTTACTAAGCACTGAAAGGGTTTCATTGTTAAGCCCTATAAAAACTACTCTAAAAGAGTTCATATTATTTACTGTGTGGGCAAAGTACTACAATTATTTTCATTGGATACTTCGCAATATATAGTTTTACAATCAGATTCGTTTTCTTTACAAAGCAGACAACCAGTATCCTCTTCATCACATTTTTCTATTTCGTAAGCATTTTTTTCTATTAATTTATAATAAAAAAATGGGTTCTCTTCTGTGCAACCATCTTCAGTTGAAGGTTCACATTCATATATAAAACAGCTTTCAATCATTGGGTCACAGTCTACCTCAAAAGAAACTGTATAATCTTTAATTACAAATATTTTATAGTAAGTGAGCACTATTACTACAGCGAGAATGATTATAGTAGTATAAAAAATAATTTTTGATTTTTTATCCATAAAAATAATTGAGTTTATAATTTAATAAAAGACCTTATTTTTGAATCGTATGAATAACCATGTAAATCTTCTTCTGTATCTATAGGGGAGATAGGGACAATAAGGGGTTTTACCCCTGTTAATTCTATCACCTTTTCTAGTGCCGGTAAAAAAATATTTTTAGTAAATTCCGTTTCTGGGCCTTTTGTAAGAAAATTCTCAAACAAAATACCGTGACATACATATAATAATAAATCTTTTTCATAATATCCTTTTGCATTAACCCCGTTTCGAGCCAACCATTCAGTATCATCGTAAAAAATAAAACTATCGGTATTGTATTTATATGCGTCAAAAAGTCTTTTATGAAAATCTATTAAAGACTCTCCCCATAAAGTCATAACTTCATTAATCTTGTGCCCATTGTATTTATTAAAATCTACTATTGTAATCTTTTCTAACTTATCCTGCCCATCTTTATGTATACCCTTATAAATAGGGATTTGCCCTAGGGAATGTTTGTACTCATTATTTGAGGTAAACTTATCTCCAAGATATTGAGAAAACACTGGTATTAATCCAAATTCTTGAGTTAGTTTTATAAATCTTTGAGTATCGAAGTTGGGGGTTGCTACTTGTGCAATATTTACTCCATATTTTTTTGTAGTTTTAAAAAATGCAGGTATATCTTGGTTTAGAAGTCCTTCAACCCTAGCTTTTAACTTTTCATCCTTCTGCCTATCTTCAAGAATTTTTAATGCTTCTGAGAGATTAGTATAAACTATTTGATTAAACAATTTATGGTCAGAGATTATTTTACTATAGTCCCATTTTTCATTCATATGAATTTCCTTATCTAATAAGACATAATTAGATTACAAATTATATCATAAATTGTCCATTAAATCTAATTTAATCCTTAAAAAAACTAATTAAAAATAGATTTATAAAAATAAAACTACTCCTCCAATTACTACCAAGAATATAGCTATGATTTTAGGGATAAGAACGTGTTTTGATAGATCTTCTTTGGCAATATGTGGGAAAAAAATTGTAAAAAAAGAAGTTAGGATAACTAAAATAATGGGTTGAAAATTTCCAACCAAATATACCATTGCAACTGGAGCCATCAATAAAGCAAAATTAGTAAGCATGTTTGCAATAATAGAAAGAAGTTCACTCCCAATGTTCACCATAAGAATTATATTCCCTCCATCACGATGCATACGCATAAAAGATTCTCTGTAATGTGGAATAAAAAGAAAAATAATAAAACCTGATACACCGAGACCTAAATATTCCCAAAAAGAAGAGATCCAGAAATTTTCACCAACGGTGACATATTTAAATATAGTGCCTGAAATTGCCAGAGCAATAGATGCACATAACATGTAAATCATGGGTTTATGTTTTATCTTCTTTTTTCCTTCTCGGAAATCTATTGAAATTAAAATTAAACCAAGAGAAATTATACCTGAACCTACGAATTGATAAAAAGTAAGATTTTCTCCTAGAAAAAAGAAACCGAGAATATATCCAAAAATTGGAGTAGCTAGAAACCAGGTGGCTACTGAAGAAGTATCTTCTATTTCTAGTGCAAATAAATATAAAGTTATCCAAACGATAGTTAAAATTCCGCACACAAAGAGGAGAAGTTTATCTAAAAGGGAAATATTAAACACGTCCGGAATAAAAATCCATATAAAAAAAGAGACAACAATACCAATAAGACTAGAAAAAAGAACTAGTCCACCTGAGCTACGCTCTTTTTCCTTATCAGAAAATCTACCCACTAAATAGTTGTCTGCGATATTCACCAAAGCCCATAAAAATGGGGCAGCGAGGGCGATAAAAAACCATTGCATAATAAGAATATTGTAGCATAAGCTGGGCGGGGATAGGCTTGACTTTTGGACTAAAATATGCTAATATATATAGATATCAGTCGTTTGCCAACAGAATAGATTTTTTCGTTTCAACCGCTGGGTAACCAATCCCAAAATCAACAAAGGAGTCGCAATGAAATCAAATTACCTTCGTGCTGGAGTCTTCTTTCTTATCTGGATCACTATGTTGGGACTCGCAGTATCTTCCAACGCACAGGAAACGGCCTCGCCGTGCACAGTGATCTCGGGGCCTCGGGGGAAAATCGTTCCCAAGGATCCGATGAGCCAGACCCGGGTCACCTTCAGCGTCCGCAACTGCGGAGAAGTGAAGGGAATCGAAGCAACCAGCGACGAATTTGCTGGTGTCGTCTTTTCGGACATCACTCCGACGGCGACTCGAGTCACCGCCAACGTCACTGCAGACCACACAACGCTGGCCGGAAAAAAAATCGGCCTCAGGCTCGTACTTTCCGACGGCACTCGAGTAGAAACGCCCAAGTTCGTATCACTGATAGCCTACAGTAATGAGGGTTTGCGAATCAGGGACGAAACCTTGAACGCCACTTCGAGCACCTCGAAAAGAGTTGAGGACGTGAGAAAGGAGCTCGAGATGTTAAGGCTGGAGGTAGCAGATATAGGGGCCATTACGGAAAGGGTTGAAGAGGAAACACGCATGGCTATAACTCGATCCAGTAGAGCCGAAATCGAGGCGCTCGTCGCCCAAGCCCTCGCCGGCAAGGGGACATCGACCTCCACTGAGACTCGGTTGAAAAAACTCGAGCAAGCCTTCGAGGCCTTGCGGGTGGCTCAAGTGGCCACCTCCGAGAACCTCGAGTACTTGAGTGAAACTCGAGTGAAAAAGCCGGGAGGGTTCCCTGGAATAGGAAGGTCAGAGCAACTGAGCTACGTCGCGGTGAAAAAAGAACAGGATAATCGAAAGACCCTGCTCACCTTACTCGACGAACTACGGTCCGGCAAGACGAGACAAGTACATACCGCTCTCAACCCTCAAGAAGAACGGTAAACGAAAACGGCGCCTCAGCGTTTCTGACGGCACAAGGAGATCAGTGCAGATACCTATAAGTTCTGCCAAAGACCAGCTACGCATCGCGTGCTGGTCTTTTAAATTTCTATAATAATTCGCATTAAATTTTATAAAATATATAATATAAAGCATGAAAGAATCGGACGACACAAGAACTAGACCAATTTCACTACGTGACTTTTTACCAATGACGCCGGAGGAAAGAGCTAAAGAAGAAATGGAAAGTGGAGAAACTCAACCAATTCCTGTAAAAGATATAACAAAAGTTATACAAGAACTTCCGAAAGAAGAAAGACAAAAAATAGGTATAAATATTTTTAAAAACGGACACGAGATTGAAAAAAGGAAAAATGATTTCTTTGCCAGAAATTTTGACAAACTATCAAAATCTAAAAATTTAGACAAGGACGGAACTGTAGCTAGATTTCTAGGAGGACTTCGGGATTCCTTCAAAGCAGATGCTGAAATGGCAGGCAAAAGAATAAAAGATGGCAAAGAAGGTGCACTTACTACAAGAGTTGCCACAAAATTCACTAGCGTTGCTTATCTAGCGAAGAATATTATAAGACCAGCCCGAATACTCGCTGATGCTTTTGGTTTATCTTCCGCGGGTGGGGCAAGGCTAGTAATGACCGCGGGCATTGTGACTTCTCGTATGGCAGGTGCCGCAAAAGAAGCACGTTTTGCAAACAAAGAACTTATTGAAAAAACTCAAATTGAAGACATAGAAGAAGCCTGGAAAGAAGCACAGAAAATATATAAAAACGCCCAAAAACATTCTGGAAAGAGTATAGGTAAAGGTGAAAATGTAACTGCCGAAGAATTAAAATCTGCATACTTGAGAGAAATGCCAAAAGACCTACAAGATAGATTGAGAGAGCCTCATATAGTAAACACTATAGTACAAAAGTTATTGAGAAAAGACATGGAGCTTGCGATAAATGGATTGAATAAATCGATAAAAAAAATAGAGGAAAAACATAAATACGATATAACTAAAAAAGGGGAACATGAGAAAGAAAAATTATTACAACAATGGGAGAAAAGACTTAAAGAATATGATCGTATCCTTACCCAAACAGGAACAGTAGACCAATGGGCTAGTGCAGCAAAAGCCGTAGAATTTGGTTCTAAGTCTGTCGTTAGACTTTGGACTTTGGAAAGTTTATTTGAACTCGGATCACATATGGGTTTATGGAAAATGGAAGAGCATGCCACCTCGTCTCTAGGACAGCCATCTGTGCCTGTACCAGTTCTGACAACTACACCCGAAGAAGTAAAGGGGGTGGAGCCCACGCCAACTTCAACACCAGAACCGACACCGAGCCCAACACCTGAAGATAAAAAGATGCAATCGATTATTGAAAAAATGGGCTCTATAAATGCAGCCCCAGCTTTCCGAGAAACAAGTATCACATTTGATAATGGAGATGGTGGCATACAAGGCGTTCTGGATTTAAAAGCAGAACTGAAACAAACATATGGTAATGATTTTTCTAATGCTCCGAAAAGTGTGCAGGATTTTATGTCCGAAAAAAATGAAGTAGCGCAAGCACAACAATTAGGATTCCTGGATAAAGATGGAAAAAGTTTGAAAATATTTAAAGGTGCAACTTTGAAAGTAAATGAGCAAGGAGAAATTATTTTTAATAATAATGGAATACAAGAAAAAACTTTTTTAAGTCCAGACAAAATATCTACTCCAGAGCCAGAGACTATTTTAGAAAAACCTGAACCAAAAGAACTAGCAGTGGAAGTTGAAACAACTAAAATAGTAGAACCAACCCCTGCAGAAACACCAGAGGAATTGGAAGATACCATCGATACAGAACAGGCTGAAAAATTAAAAAAAGTAGGATTCACTGGCGATCTAAATAATCCTGAAGAAGTAGCAAAATTTTTTGAAGCACAAGCTAGCAAAAATGGAGAAGTCGCATTTTTTGATACATATGAAGCTGAACCAAAAGAAGACAAGGTGGAACAACTTCGAAAAACACTTTTGGAAAGAATGGATGAACTCAAAAAAGAAGAACCTGTTGTAGACACTATTGAAAAAAATCACCCTGAGCCACTAAAAAACTTTCTTGGGTTTACAAGTAAAATTTCAGGTAATCCGTTAAACCTGCCAGACAAGATGTTAGAAGTCGTAGATGAAACATACACTAGAAATATAAATAAATTCTTTACTGATACTGCGGACTGGGAAAGTGTAAGAAAAATGAGGGCACACAGCATGTTGGAGTTTAAAGGTTTCGACGTTGAGGGTAGTAAGGGTGTAGCTTCTGCACGCACTTACCTCAGTAAATTAGTAGAAATAACTAAAATACAACCTAAAAATAGTTGGTTCTTTGGGCGAGAAACCGTAGAGCATTACGTAGCCCGAGCCTTGCAATACGCGGCCTCAAAAGAGGGGATGCTAGAAAAACTAAAACTTAGCAAATAAAGAAAAAAACATTTGTGTTATATTAGCTAGGTGACTAATGACGAAGAACATCTAAGTGGATTAAATAAAGAGCAAAAGGAAGCGGCGATGCATATGCATGGACCGCTTTTGATAGTGGCAGGAGCAGGAGCAGGGAAAACCAAAACTATCACTCACCGCATAGTAAACCTGATCAAACACGGAACTGCACCGGAAAAAATCTTGGCTGTAACTTTTACGAATAAGGCGGCCAAAGAAATGCGAGAAAGGGTGATTGCCGAGATAGAGAAAAACGCCAAAGGCCAAGAAACTATACCGTTCGTGGCTACTTTTCACTCACTTGGAGTTTATATAATAAAAGAAAACGCACGTCTTTTAGGCTTAACTAGGTATTTCAATATTCTAGACGAAGGTGATGCAGTGAGTATGATAAAGGATATAGAAAAAGAAATTGGAATAGATCCAAAAATGTATGAACCAAAAAAAATAAAAGGAATAATTTCACGCGAGAAGGGAAAGTTTGTGCATTTACCTGAATACGCCGAGAGTAATAGTGCGAATACTATGGGAAAAATCGTGGCATCTGTTTGGAGGCTGTATGAAGACAGAAAAAAGAAAGAAAATTCGTTAGACTTTGATGACCTACTTCTACAAGCTACAAAATTACTGAAAGATAATGAGCAAGTGCGAAAAATGTACCAAGAAAGATGGGAATACATACATATCGACGAGTATCAGGACACAAATGAAGTGCAATATTTGATGTCGAAATTACTTTCTGAAAACAACATGAATATTTGTGTGGTGGGGGATGCTGATCAAAATATTTATTCTTGGCGTGGAGCAAATTTGAAAAATATTTTGAATTTCGAGAAAGATTATAAAGATACAAAAATAATCCTGCTCGAAGAAAACTACAGATCTACAAAAAATATCCTCGAAGCCGCCAATGTAGTAATCAAAAAAAATAAATATCGCCCCGACAAAAACCTGTTTACTAAAAACGATACTGGTGAAAAAATCAGCCTATACGAAGCACTTGATGAAACTGACGAAGCAGATTTTATTGCTACAAAAATTCTGGAAATTATGGACAAGGGTAGCGCCGACTTGTCTCAAATAGCTATACTATACCGGGCGAATTTCCAATCCAGAGTACTCGAAGAAGCCATGCTCCGCTATAACGTGCCTTACCAAGTGCTGGGTGTAAAATTCTTTGAACGAAAAGAAATCAAGGACACTTTGGCATATCTGAGGTCAGCATTAAATCCTGAGAGCCTTTCGGATATAAAAAGAATTATAAATTTCCCTGCGCGAGGTATAGGTAAAGTTACTTTGGCAAAAATATTTGCGGGCGACATGGAAAGTTTACCAATAAAAGTACGACTAAAGATAGATAGCTTCTATAAAATTTTAGAAGAGATAAAAGAAAAAATTCATACAGAAAAAACTAGTCAGATTATAAAATATGTAGTTAAAAAGTCCGGCATCGAACAAGAACTATCTTCAGGTAGTGAAGAAGATATGGAAAGACTAGAAAACATAAAAGAACTAGCAACACTAGCCCTCAAATACGACAACTTAGAAAATGGAAGAGGGGTGGAAAAACTTTTGGAGGATGCCTCGCTCGCTTCGGATCAAGATTCGCTCATCGAAAGAGGAGAGGAAAAAAAGAAGATAAACTCAGTAAAACTCATGACCGTGCACGCGGCTAAGGGATTAGAATTTAAAAATGTTTTCATCGCCGGACTCGAAGACGGCCTTTTCCCGCACGAAAGACATGGTGACGGGGGTAGCAGTAGTGATAGAGAAGAAGAAAGAAGGCTTTTCTATGTGGCGCTGACTCGTGCCGAGAAAAAAGTTTACCTATCTTTTGCAAACTTCCGCACTATTTTCGGCTCAAGGCAAATAAACTCACCATCAGAATTTATTAGTGACATTCCAGCAGATTTATTAGAAAAAGAAGGAGAGAAAGGGGCAATTAAAACTATTTATATATAGTTATGATATAGTTTTGCTATGAGCCAATCCTGGGAAAAACTACGTGTATATCTCGCTTCGGTGCCGATCACTTTCGAATCTTGGCTGGCATCTCTTGTTGGATTTGTACTTCTTCGAACATTTTTTGAACAATTTTCTAGTTTCAGAGATGATAGGTTTGCAGTCCTTGATCCATCGACCATAGTCCACTATACGATTTTTTATCTAGCTACTGTAATTACACTCGCGCTGATATTGTATGCGTTTGCAAAAACTAATCTGCGAGAAACATTTGTACTGGCTACTTTAGGCTTACCAATTATTTTAATTCCTCCGATTATTGATCTAGTTTATGCAGGAGTTGGTGGACATATAATGACTTACCTCTTTGTACCTACACAGGAATTACTAACTAGATTTTTAACTTTCTGGGGTGGACACATAACCACGGGTATAACCTTAGGAATACAAATAGAAACGTTTTTGGGAATGATATTCTGTTTCACTTATGTTTACTTATCAAGTAAAAACATCTTGCGGGCCCTCGGCGCAGCGGTTACTTTTTACATAGCGATATTTTTATTCGCTTCTGTTCCTTCGCTCTTCGCCCTAGTAGGACCCGAGGGTAGTAGTACTTCAAACACTATTATTCAGCAAGTATTTTCTTCTAGAATTATTATAGACAATTTACATCCATCATTCGGTGCATCTGAAATTGCTCTGTTTGATGTTGGTTTCAATAAAATTATGATAGGTATTTTTACTATCATCACCATTCTGCTGATGCAATTATTTTTCTTTATAAGTGCGAGAGAAAAATTTATAGCTGTAATAAAAAATTCCAGACCTGAGAGAATATTTCATTTCTTTCTTTTATTCCTGTTTGGCACAGCTCTGGTGTATAAGGCTGACTGGTTTACAAACTGGATCGATATCATGAGCTACTTACTTACATTTGCCGCATTTAAGGCGGCTTGGTTTTTTAGCGTTTGCCAAAATGATATTCATGATAAAAACATAGACAGTATCTCAAATCCTGATAGACCCTTGATTTCCAATGGTTTATCGAAGGAAGACCTAACACTGGTTTCAAAATTATGCTTATTTTTTGCCTTCCTTTGTGCTTACTCAGCCAGCATGTATGCAGTGTTCTTTGTTTTATTATTTACATTAGTTTATTTTATTTATTCCAACCCACCCTTCCGACTCAAGCGTTTTGTGTTAGTAAATTCTTTTTTAGTAAGCTTGGCCTGCCTATCAGTAATAATGGCTGGATTCTTTGCAGTGAGTAGCGACAAGTCTATACTAGCTTTTCCATCTAGTCTCGTCATAGCTATAATTATTTTCTTCACAGCTGTTACAAATATCCGCGACATCAAGGATGTAGATGGAGATAGGGCTGATGGAATAAAAACATTACCAGTACTTTTAGGATTAGAAAAATCTAAAATGTTGATAGCGGGAGTGATGTGCTTTTTTATTTTGTATACACCTTGGTACTTTAATATTTCCATCTTAACTTTCCCAGCTATTGTTACTAGCATTTTACTTTGGTATTTTACTAATAAAGAAAATTATATCGAGTGGAAAGGTTTTGCCGTTTATATGTTGTACCTCATATTTATCATTTGCGTAATGGTTTTTAAATAAATATGTTATCCACAACACACAGAGCAAAAAAATCATTGGGGCAAAACTTTTTAAAATCTGCGCTTGCACTAAAAAAAATAATCGAAGCGGGAGAAATAAATAAGGACCTAGTTCTAGAAATTGGTCCTGGTAGGGGAGCGTTAACCGAAAAATTACTCGAATCAGGAGCAAAAGTTGTAGCTGTAGAAAAAGATAAAGAACTGTTTGAAATTCTAAAAACTAAATTTGCCACCCAGGTAGCTTCAGGTTCTCTTGTACTAGTGCATGATGACATACTGGATTTTGAAGTGGAAAGTTATAAAGTAAAAAGTTATAAAGTAATTGCGAATATTCCGTATAATATTACGGGGGCAATACTCAAGAAATTCCTAGCTTCAGAATATCAGCCTACCAGTATGGTGCTAATGGTTCAGCACGAAGTGGCTAAAAGAATTGTCGCGGGAGATAAAAAGGAAAGTATTCTCTCAATATCGGTTAAGGCTTATGGAGATCCAAAGATGGTTATGAAGGTTCCAGCACGGTATTTTTCCCCAGCACCCAAAGTAGACTCCGCGGTTATCGCTATAAAAAATATTTCGAGAAAAAACTTCAAAAATAAAGAATCCGAAGAGAAATTTTGGGAAATTGTCAAAAAAGGCTTTGCTCATAAGCGCAAAAAACTATCAGGTAACCTAAAAGGTGTGGTAAAAAATGAAATTTTGAACACCTTTGGACAAAAAAGAGCCGAGGACTTATCACTCGCGGATTGGATACACATTTCTTCGCTCTAAAACCTAGCTTGCATAGTGTAAATAATGTTATAATTTCAGCATAATTAAATTAATTTGGTTAAAACACAAAAGGATTATTTTAATCGTCTTTGCGATTCTTTTTCTTGCTATCCTATTCATCGCAAAAAACCAAACTGTATTTAAAAATGAAGATGCATCTCTAGAACTAACTGATGGATTAGTTTATTCGAATGAACCTATCGGAGAATTAGTAAGCCGAGACACAGATATGGATGGTGTATTAGACTGGGAAGAAGGACTATGGGGAACCGACCCAACTAAAAAAGATACAAATGATGATGGCGTGGCTGATGATGTAGAAATAGCTAGGCTAAAATCAGAATCCGTGAGTACGACTGGAACAACTTCATCCGGAGGTTCCCAAAATATAAAACTTACTGAGACAGATAAATTCTCTGACAAATTTTTCACCACAGTAGCAGCTCTTACTCAAAGTGGGTCATTGGACGAATTAACTATAGACCAAGTCAGCACTTCACTAGCCGAAAATATACAAAAATCTACTCCTAAAAAAATATATACAATAAAAAATATAAAGATATCGGCCGATGAGAGTAAATCGGTAATACAAGCATACAATACTAAACTGCAATCCCTACAAGCAAAATACCCACTAAATGCAGATATAACTGCAATAATCCTAGAATCCTTAACTATTGATGAGGAAGTTGATTTGAGTGTATTGAAAAAATTTGATCCTGTTATTGTTCAACTAAACGGTATTGTAAAAGAACTACTTACTATTAGCCCCCCACAATCGCTGTCCATACTACACGTAATGGTAATAAACGGATTTCAAAAATTATCAGAAAACCTGACAGATATGAAGCTAGTGAATACTGATTCGATAGTAGCTTTTAGCGCTATCAGCCAATACCCAGAAAATGCAGCCCTCTTATTCGAATACGCGAATCAACTGACAACTTCTATTTATCAGAAATTGAACAATTAAAAGATAAGTTATATAATATAAAGATAAAATGGAAAAATTCTTCGCAAAACATCCAAAAATACAAAAAGCTCTGGCGGCTTTACTTATTGTTTTAATTTTTGTTCCAACTTTTTTTATATCGACTCCTCCTAAGCAAACTGAAGCATGGGGAATGATTACGTTTTCACCTGCAGAATGGGCAGCTCAACTGAAAGATCTAGCTGGGCAGGCTTGGAAACAAATTCAAATTATAGCCGCTAGAAAGATTCTAAATGCAATGACCCAGCGAACAATAAATTGGATCAACTCAGGCTTTTCTGGAAACCCATTTTATCTTGAAAACACAGAGGCGTTCTTTAAAGATATTGTAAAATATGAAGTCAGAAATTTGGTAGATACTTACGCTTATAATAAAACTAAATTTCCTTTTGGTAAACAATTTGCCTTGAATACAATAAACGCTTATCAAAAGCAACTCGAAGATAATACAGCGTACAGCTTGAGTAAAGTTATCAATGACCCTGTATATCTAGAGAGTTACAGAAATGATTTCAATGTAGGAGGATGGAATGGATTTTTAATAAATACTCAGTACCCACAAAACAATTATATTGGTTTCACTATGTTAGCAACTGAGGACATTGCTAGAAAGATTGATGGGCTTTCTACTACTAAGGCTCAACAAGTACAGGATACTTTAGAAAAAAGTCAGGGATTTCTCGCTCCTAAAAAATGTCTAGATACAAAAGCTGACGGTAAAACACCGACTGGATACAATAATGGTAAAAACGAATTTGTACAACCAAGTTTTGATCAAAAAAAATACAATGACGCAAATCCTTACAATTGCGGTGACGGTTCTACCCCAGAAGATATAGCGTGTGAAAAAAAATGGGAGGCAGACCTTGTAAAAGCAAAAGCAACATGGGCAGAAACAAATACCTGTAAAAATCTAGCAGTCACCACCCCAGGAGCGGTCATAGCTGACCAAATAAAAACAACTTTAACATCAAAAATCCGACAAAGTGAATTGTCCCAAGCAGTGGGTAATTCCTTAACTGCAGTTTTTGATGCTTTGGCAAATAAATTAATTGGTGATGGACTTAAAAAATTATCTGGGTTAGTAGAATCACCTACCGCGTCTAGTTTTGACTTCAAAAGTGGACTACAAGCTCCTTCATCTGGGTTTGGAGATAATCAAATATGTATAGACACGTGCCTAGCTGGTGGAACTAATCCAGAACAATGTGGTCAAAGCTGTGTCAGTGTTACTGGGGGAGGAACAACAGGTGGACCTGACCCACTTGGATTCTTTCCAGCAGGAGGTGGTACTCCTACCACTACCAACCCACCTACCGGCGGTCCGTGTGTTGGTAATAATCCAAAATGCACTTGCGCTGAAGGTGTATCGACATACGATGTTTATGTAAATGCATTAGAGGCTGCTGAAGACAGAGCTTATCCAAACGGACTACCGTCTGGAACATCACCGAGAACTGCTCAAACTGCTGTTTGTGCAGCATATACAGGACCGGGTACATGTAGACCAGCCAGCCAAGAAGATGAGCTGATAATCGAGGGCCTACCAGCACCTTATGTAACGCTGTCTATAGATTTCCTTGCTGGTAATCCGTATTACTTGTGGGCTCATGCAGTGGCAGCTTGTGAAGCAGGAGTACAATAGGTAGTGAAAAGGGTAAATTTTTAAAGTTAAAATCAAAAATGATAGCAAAGACAAAAAAAATAATTCCATACCTCTTCCTCCTCATCGCCCTAGTTGGAATTTTTGGGTATGGGCAAAACACAGAGGCACAAACACTTGGTGTGAAACAATGTTATACCAATAGCGGTGTCGCTATTCTCTTAAGTGTTGTCGGCAGCGAGAGTAATTGTTTAAGCGAGCCAGGAAGAACATGGAGAGATAATTCCATACCACAAGAAGTGGTAAGTAAGGTGATTGTATGTAAACAACAGGAACAACTAGTATCTTCGTGTTTATTAACTATAATGCCTATGTGCAGCACAATCATACCTTGTAAAAATATGATAGTTGCTGAAATTAAAATAGCAACAGATGCTGAAGTTGAAAAAAGTAAAGAAAAGTTGGGCACTTCAACAGGAGTAAATAATAACACCTTGGCATTCCAGCAAAATATTGATATCGGTTGCTATGATTGGAGCACTTGGACCTTTACTGGATGTATATTAAAATTTGCATATTACTCTTTTTTCCAAATTCCAACTTTTTTACTTTTTGTATCAGCTTATATATTTAATGCTCTAATAGCTTTAGTAATACAAAGTTCTATGTACACGCACGGATTCATTGGTGAAGCCTGGGCAGTGGTAAGAGACCTTTCAAATATTTTCTTCATACTAATCCTACTTTACATAGCCATCAAAACTGTACTAAGTATGGGTGGTCACGAAACTAAAAGTATGATCACTAGTGTAATAATCATGGCTATACTTATAAACTTTTCTCTTTTTTTTACTAAAATAGTTATAGACTCATCAAATATTTTAGCTTTAGTTTTTTACAATAAACTCACCACTAAATACGAAACAAAGACTGGTGGGGAAGGTGAAAGACCATTTAACTCATTAACTCCATATAGCGAAAAGGATGCTGCTGGGGCTTTGTATGCAAAATTTGACGCTACCCAACTAGTAAATCAAAAGTTTATAGACAAAATGAAACTGACAGTAAATGTACCAGGACTCAAAGCAGAGGATGTGAAACTGCCATTCTTCATGACCCTAGGGATAATGATAATAGCCGGGGGAATCATGCTCTTTGCTGCTTATGCTTTTTTTACATCAGGAATTTTCTTCCTAGGTAGACTTCTTGAACTTTGGATACTTATGATCGCTGCTCCGTTTGCCTTCATGTCTTTTGCAATACCTAAACTAGCACACACTGAGTATGGATGGGATAAATGGACTGAAAAGTTACTTTCCACTTCCTTTATGGCCCCTATATTTATGTTTTTCTTGTATTTAATATTCAAAATCTTAGGAACCAAGAACTTCTTTGATGGATTTGTAGGAAACGACCCAGGATTTATGGCAGATATACTAAAAATATTACTTCCTGCACTTATAATTTTAGGAATGCTGTTAAAAGCTAAAGATCTAGCCAAAAAGGGTGGGGGACAATTTGGCGAAATGGTAATGAATGGAGTAAAAATGGCAGGTGGTCTTGCCTTGGGTGCAGCAACAGGTGGTGCCGGAATGTTGGCAACGGGAACGATAGGTAGACGTGCAATGAATACTCTAAATGATGATACCCTCCGTGCTAAAGCAGCTAGTGGGGGTCCAGGTTCTAAAGAAGCACAAGCAAAACTTAATAAAGCTGAAAAGTGGGCAAATAAAAGCTTTGATTTGCGCGATACGGGATTTGGAAAATTTGTTGCAAACCAAAGTGGAATGGATTTCAATAGGGGTACAAGTACAATTGGGCTAGACAAGCATGCACTAGAAGGGGGAAGGGCTGGACAGGTAAAACATGAAGTAGAACATATGGGTAAGGAACTAAAGAAATTTGATATGACAGCTGCTGCTGCAGTGGAACAAGATGCTATTGCAGCAAAATATAAGAAGGACTTAAAAGAAAACTTGAAGGCTGATCCAAATCTTGATAGGGAAAGATATAAAGACCTATACGAAGCAATTAATAAAGTAGACGTAAGAACTTCTTCAGAAATAAACAAAGAAAGAAAGAACCAATATTTAGATCAAAAAGAAAAAGAGCATCCACACAATATGAAGGAAGAGGTTGTCTCTCTTTTTAATACTTGGACAAAAGAAGTAGGCGGCATGGCTAAATCCCCAATAACAAAAGTAGCAGTACCGGTAACATTAGTAGCGGGAGGACTAGCTGGTGCAGCAGGAGTAACTACTGCTGCAGCAGTAGGGGTGGCTGGATCATTCTTAAAGACATTAAAGAGTGGTCTACAAGTTCATGGTAATGACTCTCATGTGATAGCTGAGCTTAGACGACCTAAGAGCACAGAACAAAAACTAAAGGAAGCATTAAAAGAGGCAGGTGGTGGGGAAGAAAAGAAACCTGATGCAGGTCATGACGATCATCCACCAGCAGCTCAATCAGGAAGTAGTAATCATGACGATCATCCACCAGCGACTGGAGGTCCCGCACATTAAAATAAAAAACTATGGATGAAAATCATATAAAACTAATTCAAAAAACATTATCCGCCCTACCTAAAAGACTACAGGAGGTAATTCTTTCTGATTCTTACGAAGATACTCTGGCCGAAATAGGAAAAAAATATAATTTAAATTTAGGACAATTAGGTTTACTTGAAAAAGACACCACATTAGTACTTATGGGGCTGACAAAACAATCAAATTTCGAGTCAGATCTAAAAAAGAACCTAGATATTGAAATAGTAAAAATTCACAACATAGCACTGGAGGTAAAAGATAAAATCTTTTCCAAAGTAAATGACATATTGGAAATGCTTAGTGAACAAATACAAGACGAGGAATCTTCTAATTTTACTCCCGAACAAACAAAGTCTGATAGCTCATCAATACAACAAAAACTAGATGCTCGGTTTGATAAACTGCCAGAAAATATTCGAGGTTTGGTTGAAAAATCAAATTACCAAACTACACTTTATGACATAGCTAGAACACACAAACTCAGTGTCACTCAAATGGGAACACTCGATACTATCACTACAGACCTGATAGTAGGTGCCATTCATCCAGATGAATTTAAAAAAGCTGTAACCAAAGGCCTCGAGCTGTCTGAAGAAGAAGCGACGAGCTTGGTAAATGATATAAATGAAAAGGTGTTCAAAAGCATCCGCGGACAACTCATGGGTATTAATTCTCTAGAGCCAAAGAAGCCAGAGATCCAAACACCAAAGAGTGATTTAGATACTTTAAAATCCCATGGAATAGATATAGTTCCGGAAAAATTAGAAATTACTACAAGTAAACCTGAAATACATCCTCTTTTAACCCAAAAAATGTCTACATCTGTGCAGACACAAACAGTGAAAAACCAATATGAGTTAAAATCTACTCCTGCAAAAGCCCCGGAAGTAAAAAATCCCGTTGTAGAAGCACCTAAAATCAAGACTTATCCTAAAGGCGCGGACCCATACCGAGTAATTCCAGAGTAAAAGCTTTCAAAAATAAAGGTTTTAAACTATAATAAAGTGGATGCAATTCAAAGTACCACAATTTTTAGACATAGAAGATAAGATTTTTGGGCCTTTTACTTTTCGACAATTCGTATATCTGGCTGGAGGGGCAGGATTTTGTTTTATAATTTTTAAGTTGTTAGGTTTATACATAGGTGCTGTACCTATCATTATTATCGCTTCCTTTTCTTTAGCACTCGCTTTCTATAGACCAAACAACAAGCCTTTCATATATATGGTAGAAGCAGGCGCAAAATATTTTATGCAAGACAAACTCTTTATTTGGCAAAGAAGAAAGTGGAATGAGGATTCACAAAAAGCCCGCGAGTCTAAAGCTAAACCAAACATCAAGCAAGAACGAGAAATGAAATTGACCGGCAGTAAATTGAAGGACTTGGCTTGGAGTTTGGATGTGCTCGATTTAAATAAGCACTCAGGAAATCAATAAATATGGCATTAAACGCAAAAGCAACTCAAGAGTTTGTACCAATCAAGGAAGTCCGTGATGGAATAATTGTGCTTAAGGATGATGCTCTGCGAGCAATAGTACTGGCAAATTCTATAAACCTTTCATTGAAATCTTACGATGAACAGAAGGCCACTATAATGCAATTCCAAAATTTTCTGAACACACTGGACTTTCCAGTTCAGATATCAGTTCAATCACGAAGGCTCGACATCCGCCCATACTTACTACTTCTAGAAAATAGAATAAAACTCCAAAGTGAACCTCTACTGAAACTACAAACCAAAGAATACATCGAATTCATACGCAATTTTACTGAGTCAGTCAGTATTATGACTAAAAGCTTTTTTATCACTGTACCTTATACTCACACCAGCCTTCAGTCCAGTACTTCTGGTGGTTTTTCTAAATTTTTCAAAAGACAAACCGATGCAGAAGAAAGTATAGCTTCCAAGGCCGACTTTGAAGAAAAAAGATCCCAGCTCGAACAGCGGGTGAGTGTGATTCAGCAAGGCTTAGGTCGTTGTGGTATAAAATCCGCCCAATTAGGAACCGAAGAAGTGGTAGAAGTATTTTATAAAGTGTTCAACCCTGGTCAGACAGAAGGACAGATAAAAGTAGGATAAAAATATGGGAATTTTAGATAAACTACTTGGTAGAAATAAGGATGAATACAAAGGAGCCATGAACGCTTCAACTTTGGCGGTCCTACCAGAAGAAATTTACGAATCCGCAAATCTAGAACTCCAAGATATCATCGCCCCTTCGGCTCTGAAAATAGATTCTAAGTCTATAAACCTGGGGGACAAGATAGCGCGAACTTTTTTTATAATTTCTTATCCGAGGTTTTTAACTGACAATTGGTTTTCACCAGTTATAAACTTGGATAAAGTTTTTGATATTTCAATTTTCATCCACCCTATAGACACATCATTAATGCTCAGGCAGTTTCAAAAGAAAGTGGCTGAAGTACAAAGCCAAATCAATGTACGCGAAGCTAGAGGAATGGTGCGTGACCCGATGTTAGATACAGCATACCAAGACCTAGAGGGACTGCGTGATAACCTGATTCAAGCTCAAGAAAAAATGTTTGATGTGGGGGTGTATATAACAATATATGCTGATAATGAGCTCGAACTTTTTAAAATTGAAACCGAAATAAAATCAATCCTCGAAGCCAAACTAATCTATATAAAACCAGCTCTTTTCCAACAAGAAGAAGGTTTTAAAAGTGTTATTCCGACAAATACAGACCTATTGAATATAAATCAGAAGCTAAATTCTGAACCACTTTCTAGTATTTTCCCATTTATTTCTTTCGACCTAACTTCCGACAAAGGAATACTTTATGGAATAAATCGACACAATTCTAGTTTGGTGATATTCGACAGGTTTTCATTGGAAAACTACAACTCAGTGACCTTTGCCAAAGCTGGTTCTGGAAAATCTTACGCTACAAAATTAGAAATTTTGAGATCTTTAATGTTTGATATAGATGTGATGGTGATAGATCCAGAGCGAGAATACGAATTCCTAGCTGAAGCTGTGGGCGGAAGATATTTTAATATTTCAATTTCTTCAGACCACCATATGAATCCTTTCGACCTGCCAATACCAAGGGAAGATGAAACAGCTGAAGATGTACTCCGTTCAAATGTTATCAGCCTTGTAGGTTTGTTTAGATTAATGCTTGGTGGACTTACTCCAGAAGAAGACTCAATAGTGGACCGAGCTATATCGGAAACTTATGCCATCAAAGACATCACCCCTGAATCAGACTTTTCAAATATCGAACCACCACTTCTTTCTGACTTTGAAATGGTGCTAAACGGTATGGAAGGTAGTGAATCACTGGTGGCACGACTAGCAAAATATACTAAAGGTTCTTGGTCAACATTCTTAAACAGACCATCGAACGTAGACATAAACAAAAAATTTGTTGTTTTCTCAATCCGCGACATGGAAGATGAACTAAAACCGGTGGCTATGTATATCATCATGCACTATATATGGAATGCTATACGTAAAAACCTAAAGAAAAGGTTATTGGTGGTAGACGAAGCTTGGTGGATGATGAAATCCGAAGATACGGCTTCTTTCCTATACTCTATAGCTAAAAGAGGCAGAAAATACTACCTAGGGCTTGCCACCATCACGCAAGATGCCGCTGACTTTATGAATTCTCCGTATGGAGTACCGATAATCACCAACTCTTCGATTCAAATTCTCCTAAAACAATCCCCAAGTACTATAGATATACTGCAAAAAACTTTTAACCTAACAGATGAAGAAAAATACCTATTACTCGAATCCAATGTAGGGGAGGGTATATTCTTTGCTGGTACAAAGCATGTAGCTATAAAAATCATAGCTTCTTATACTGAGGATCAAATCATAACCTCAGACCCTTCTCAGGTCCTATCAAACAGGCAAGCTAAACAGGAACAAGAAGAGGCTGAAATGACACAGAAGTCCTAAAGTTGAAAGTGTAAAGTTTAAAGTTATTTGGTATAATTAGAATATGGAAATTAAGCATTTTCGACTCATATCTTTTATATTTATATTTGTATTGTTTGGATTCTTGATAGTGAATACAACACACGCTCAATCAGCTAGTGATATTTCAACTCAAATAATACCGGAAAATCCAGCTCCAGGAGAATCCGTAACTATTAATTTAAGTAGCTACTCGATAGACTTAAATTCAAACACAATAACATGGCTAGTAAATGGTAAAAATGTGCAGTCCGGAATCGGTAAAAAATCATACACACTGACCGCAGGTACTGCGGGATCAGAAACTACTATTACTATCAGAGTGAACGACCTAGAGACTAAAATAATCATAAAACCATCAGTCATGGTGGTATTGTGGCAAGCTGACGATTCATATGTTCCACCTTTTTACAAAGGAAAAGCTTTACCTACACCAGACAGTACTGTAAAAATAGTAGCTATGCCTGAGATAAAAGTGGGTAGTGGATACCTAAGTCCCAAAAATATGACCTACTCTTGGAGAAAAGATTTTACAAATGACGAACAAGCTTCAGGTTATGGTAGAAATTATTTTAGCTATATTAGTGATTATTTAGATGCTTCAAACTATATCGAAGTAAATGCGATCAGCGTAGATGGAAAATATTCTTCTACCTCAAATACCACAGTTGGAACCTTCCAACCAAAACTTTTGTTTTATAAAAACGATGAAAATATCGGAACTAAATTTGAAAACACCATAACTGACGGACACACAATAGTGGATAAAGAAATACTTTTTGCTGCACCGTACTTTATTTCCCCGCAAGATATCAGAAATCCACGCCTACTTTGGAATTGGTCTATAAACGGGGGACAAATAACAAATTTTGGACTGCAAAAGAATCTACTGCCACTACAAGTACAAAGTGGAGTTTCTGGAACATCTACGGTAAAATTAGAAATTGAAAATATGGATAAAGTTTTTCAAACCGCGACCAAAGAAATAAATGTAACATTCTAAAATGAAAAAAATTACCCTATATATTCTAATACTTGTAGCTCTAACTGGAATTTTTAGTCCCGTATCTTATGTAAAAGCGGTTGCATGTACAGGTCCAAATACACCAGCAGGATGTACCCCCGCAAGCACAAACACTAACTATACACTTTTAGCTCCATTGTCTTGCCAAGATGGCGAAGACTGTGTAAATGGTGAAATCAAAAGTTTTACGCTAGATGATAAGGCTCTGGGAAAATATATAAACTTAATAATCACATTAGTTATAGGTATTTCAGCAGTTCTGGCGGTAGTGATGATTGTTATGGGGGGAATACAATATATGGGAAGCGAATTAATTTCTGAAAAACAAGAGGGGAAGGACAGGATATGGAATGCAATTTTAGGACTCCTTATAGCCCTCGGCGCCTATGCTCTTTTAAATACAATTAATCCAAACTTACTGAATAGTGACGTAAATATACCTGTTGCGGAAGTTACAGTAAACCTGGGAGGTGAATCAACAAGTATTCCCTTTAAACCCATAGAAAAAGGATCTTTAGCGGGCTTAGGTATTAATTGTCCTGGCACTGGAGGTAAAGGTAGCACTGCAAATATCGGTCAACAATTTATAGGTAAATCGACCTATAGTCAGGAGAGAAGAAACACTATTAGTACATCAACAGTATATTTAGATTGTTCTTCTTTTGCTGCTCAGGTGTATGCGTGTGCGGGCGTGGGTAATCCTGGCGGTACTACTGAAGCTATGTTTACAAAGCCAACCGCTCAGCGAATAAATGGAGCAACTTTTAATTATGCATCATTAGCCCCAGGTACTTTAATAGGATGGAGACCTAGTGATGATAAGTATGGTAATGGCCACGTAATGATTTATATGGGTGGAGGAAAAGTACTTCATGCCACCTCGACAAGTAATGTCACGATAAGTAATTTAAGTGAGTATCAAGCCAGAGTAACTTATGTTGTCTCATAAATTTTTATGTCACGAAGAAATTTTACACTTTTAATAATAGTCCTCGGCCTGATAATAGTTTCAGTTTTTTGGGTTTTATATTCTAGGCAATCACCGACAAGCCCAACAGGAGACAGTGGTGGAACAAATTTTCTTTCCATGTTTAATCCTTTTGGTAAAAATGAAGACACTACGCCTGATGGCACCACAAATAATCCTGTAAATGTAACTGATGAAACACCTACAGGCAGTGGAACAGAAAATCCTGCAATAAAACTTCATAAAATATCTACCGTTCCGGTAGCTGGATTTCACATCTTTCTAAAAGAAAGATTAAAAGAAATTCCCGTAATTGCACCCGAAGTTATCCCCACAGAAACTACAACTACTCCAAAGAAAACTACAAAACCAACGCCACCACCTACAGAATTTGCACCTGCTACTAGGTATGTAGATCGACAAACAGGAAACATTTACCAAACATTCTTAGATAAATTAGAGGAAAGAAAATTTTCTACCACTATTATCCCCAAGGTCTATGAATCAATATTTGGCAACAAGGGAAATTCTGTGATAATGCGCTATCTTAAAGCAGATGGTGTCACAGTGGAAACATTTGTAGGAGGTATTCCAAAAGAAGTGCTTGGGGCTGATACAGAAAGTAATGAAATTAAAGGAACATTCTTATCTAATAATATTACCGATCTAAGTTTGTCACCCGACACTACTAAAGCATTTTATTTATTAAATGTGGGGGAGGGTGTACTGGGTACAGTTTTAAACATAGTAGATAATAAAAAAACTCAGGTCTTTGATTCTCCATTTACCGAATGGTTATCTTTCTGGCCAAACGCTAGCATGGTTACCCTCACCACCAAGCCTTCAGCCTCTGTGCAGGGACACATGTATATGGTAAATCCTACTACAAAGAGCTTTAGTCGAGTCCTGGGCGATATTTACGGCCTTACGACCCTAACTAGCCCAAATGGTAAACTGGTCTTATATAGTGATAGTGGCCTTGGGCTCAGTACATATGATGTAAGTAAAAAAACTACGGCACCTCTCGGTGTAAGAACTATGCCAGAGAAATGTGTATGGGGGCCTGTAAGTGATGTAGTTTACTGCGCAGTACCAAGGGCAATAAACGGTGGACAATATCCAGATAGTTGGTACCAAGGTGAAGTATCTTTCTCTGATCAAATTTGGAAAATAAATATAACTACTGGTGCGACTTCAATGATTTCGGATCCTATTACAGTAACCGGCGGAGAAGATATAGATGGTATAAAACTAATGCTCGATACAAGTGGAAAATATCTACTTTTCGTAAACAAAAAAGATTCTATCTTGTGGAAATTAGATCTAAATTAAGAGAACTTAAATTGCACCCACGTATTTGATAACTACACGTCGTCCTGCACCCACTCCAACTGATTCAGTTTTTACATCTTGTGCATCGGCTAAAAATTCGTGCACGATTCTACGTTCAAAGGCTGACATAGGGTCTACTTCAACACTAGATTTAAAATAACGAGCCCGCTCTGACATCATATGGGCTACAGCTCGTACTGCTTCTACTTTTTTCTTTTGAAAATCATTTATATCTACCAACACATTATTATGAAAATCTGAATTTACTTCACCTTTTGGTAATTTATTTTCTAGTATTCTACGAACAAGGTGGTTCAATGCACTCAAGGCCTCTCCTTCACGATTTATAAAAAAGTGTGGTTCATTTACCTCAACTGAAAACCAAGTATTATCTCCATTTTCCTCAACAACATCAATTTTATTTACCTTTACGCTGAGGCCTTCTATAAGTTCAGTTATTAAGTTTTGTATTTCTGGCTTGGTCATATTCTTAAGAACTTAATTCTTTAACCTCACTAGCCAATACTGTTTTTTCTGTTTTCTTTACATAAATCTGCTGACCGATGGCAAATATATTACTAGTGATAAAGTACAAAGCCACTGAACCGGAAAGCGAAATTCCCATAAAATCTGTGTACAGAATAACAAAAATCAAAACCGGAAAACCATACTTCATGTTGGTATACATACTCTTACTAAAGTTTGCTTGGAAAGAATTAGGATCTGTGTTTGCAGATACTGGTGGTTGAGGCATAAAGTGCGCTTGAAAGTATTGAGATACCGCAGCAATCAAGGCTAAAATAAAACTCTTCTGACTAACGTCGATTAGGCCGAGAAACATAGTGTTTATATTTTCTGGTCGAGCTATAAAAGAGTAGAGCAATTCATCTCCGAAGTTAAATCCTTTAGTAAACACTTGATAAAGAGCTATCAATACAAAGATAGTAGGAATTATAGCTAGACACCCTGAAAATGGATTGGTTTTGTGTTTTCTATATAGCTCAAAAGTGAGTCTGGCTTGTTCTTCTTGGCTAGCGCCAGTTTTTTTTATTTTTTCAATCTCTGGAGCCAGTATCGCCATAGCTGCTTGATTCCTGATCTGATGTTGAGATAGGGGAAACAGGATCAATTTAACAAGGATAGTAAGTAAAATAACGGCTATACCCACATCTCCTCCAGGTACAACAGAAACCAAAAAAGTTAACGCGTTTATTAAAGGCTGGTATAAAACCGCATTCCAAATATTTGAGAGCATATTCTTATCTTATATGAAAAAAGACGAAAGTCCAATATTATTTTAATTTATCTATTTGATTTTTCTGCCATGGGTGACACCGTAAAATACGTTGTATCCCTAAACCTAAACCCCTAACCCCTCCATATTTATTTATGGCTTCTTTAGTATACTGCGAACAAGTAGAATAAAATTTACACCTCTGCCCAAAAAGGGGAGATATAAATTTTTGGTAAAAGTTAATTAATTTTATTAAGAATGTTTTGAATTTCATTTTCAACTTCAAGTGTTGTCCTAAGTGGTTTTTTAAATATCAAAGCGCCTTCTATACCCAAAGGAAACTTTAGACGAAATTTATTTATATATTTCTTTAGAGCTGTATATCCGCGACGTCTGAGTTTATTCCGCTCTACTGCTAGCTTGGCTACACTTTTAGGAGCAAGAAAGGATATACGAGGGGCAGGGGAACCTTTGGTTAATACAAACTTAAAAGTTAAAAACTGAGAATTTATAAATTTCCCAGTTTTAAAAACCTTTTCTACTATTTTTGTGTCGGCTCTATTTTTTTTAGAGAGCATCTAGGTTAGTTTATTTTGTAGAAACAGACAGTCTTTTTCTGCCTTTCTGGCGTCGGCGCTTTAGAACAGCCGAACCCGTCTTAGTCTTTGATCGAACCAAAAAACCGTGGGCCTTGGCTCGTTTTCTCTTTTTAGGTTGATATGTAAATGACATGGAACGAGTATATAACAGAATTGGACTCTAAGCAACTAGTCACTAGGAACTAGTTAACTAGACTCTAACTTCATTATCCACAGCTTATCAACACGGTTAGTAAGTTTTGAAAAGTTCCCTTAAATTCGAAAGTAGTATAATATTGGGCAATGAATACGAAACAGCTGTGGGAAAATTGTTTAGCTGAGATCGAGACGGGAATGTCTAAAGCAAACTTCAGCACCTGGTTCAAAAATACCTCCATAGTCAAGGAAAATGCTGGAATTATCTATATCGGGGTACCAAATGAATTCGTTCGCGACTGGCTACAGAACAAATACCATAAATTGATCACTAAAACCATTGCTGATGCTTATGAAAACATGCGCGCCGTGGAATATATGATTTCTAAGGTAGAAAATAAGAAACAAGAGATTTTAACTCCAACTGAGACTGAATTTTACGCTAATAATAAAGAATTACCCCTAAAAGACCTATATATAAACCCAGATGACAACCTAAATCCACGATATCACTTCAATTCTTTTATTGTTGGAGGGTTCAATGAGCTGGCTTATGCTGCTTCACAGGCAATAGTGGAAAATCCGGGGACTAAATACAATCCATTTTTCATATATGGGGGTACGGGCTTAGGAAAAACCCACTTAATTCAAGCTATTGGTAATACCATAAAGGAAAAATACCCTAGTAAAAAGGTACATTATATAACTCTTGAAAAGTTTGCTACTGACTTTGTGAACTCTCTACAAGGCAACAAAGCCAACTCTTTTAAGGAAAAATACCGCAAATATGACCTTTTAATTATCGATGATATTCAATTTATTGGTAAAATGGAGAAAATTCAGGAAGAACTTTTCCACACTTTCAACACTTTTTATGAAAACAATAAACAAATAGTATTTTCTTCAGATAAACACCCAAACTATATACCTGAGTTAGCTGACCGTCTCAAATCCCGCTTTGCTGCTGGAATGATAGTAGATGTTTCTGAGCCAGAATACGAATCCCGTCTAGCCATCTTAAAAGTTAAACTACGTGAGCAAAACGTGGTTTTGGACCCAGAGATAGTAGAATACACAGCTAGTGCTGTGGAGGGGAATATACGTGAGCTAGAGGGGAGTCTGAACGTCATTGTTTGCCAATATCATTTAAAAAATAGATCCCTAACTTTGGCTGAAGTGAAAAGTTTACTAAAAAATAACATGAAGCCAAAGAAAAACATCGCTATTAAGGATGTGGTAAAGATGGTGAGTGAGCACTATCAACTAGATGAGTCTTCTATTTACGAAAAAACTAGGAAAAAAGAAATAGTTCGAGCGAGACAAGTAGTGATGTACCTATTACGCGAAGATTTTAATGTATCTTACCCTTTGATTGGGCAAAAACTTGGGGGTAAAGACCACACAACCGTGATTCACTCGTGTTTAAAAATAAAAACTGATCTGAAAAACGACCCACAACTTCTACAAGAATTAGAACAAATCAGAATAATGTTTAAATAGATAAAAATAAATAAAAGTTATTAGACCGAAATTAGAAATAAAAAAGAGACATAAGCCATATAGTAAATAAGTAAAATAAAGTTTTCCACTTATACACACTACTAATAGTATTAATAGATTATAAAGATAAAATATAAACATGAAACTAGAATGCCAGGTTGAAAAAATAAAAAATGGAATTTCTCAAGTAGAAAGAATTACTGGAAAGAATTTGACTCTACCAGTTTTGAATTCTATTTTATTAATTGCATCTTCTAAATCTCTTAAACTTCGCGCAACAAACCTTAGTTTAGGTATAGAGGTAGAAATACCTGCAAAGGTGGAGAAAGAAGGCGTAGTGGCTATTTCTGGCTCAACCTTAGGGGGTATTTTTTCAAACATCTCTATTAATGAAAGTGTGTTTTTTGAAGAGAGTAATGGAAATTTGGTCATTAAGACTAAGAAAAATCAGATTAAATTAAAATGTCAGCCTCATGATGACTTTCCCACCATACCTAGAGTTGCTGGATCTATGTTTGAAATAGAATCCAAGAAAATAATGGATGGTATAAAGGCTGTTTATTATAGTTCTTCTCCATCTGATATAAAACCTGAGATTTCTAGTGTGTATATTTATTCCAATGAAGATAATTTAGTTTTTGTATCCACAGATTCTTTTAGACTGGCGGAAAAGAAAATTAAAATTAAAAAGATTGAAGAAGTTCCCGGCATACTAATACCATTTAAAAATATTTCTGAAATTCTTCGTATTTTTGGAGAATTAAATGGAAATATTGAAGTTTGTTTTAATAAAAACCAAATTTCTTTCTCCGCAGGAAATACCTACCTAACTTCTCGGGTAATTGATGGAGTTTTCCCAGACTACCGACAAATTATTCCTAAAAATTCCGAAACAACTGCTGTGGTACTGAAGCAAGATTTATTAAACGCCCTCAAACTATCTAATATTTTTTCCGATAAATTTAATCAAATTAATTTAACTATAAAACCAAAAGAAAAAGTTTTTGAACTATCTTCACTCAATAATGATGTGGGTGAGAATAAAACATATCTAGATGCAGCTATGGAGGGGAAAGAGGTGTCACTGAGTTTTAATTATAAATACTTTCTCGATTGTTTTCAGTCTATAACTACTGATAGTTTACATATAAAACTCTCTGGTGCTGGGCTACCTATTATTGTGTCTCCGGTTTCTGACCCGACTTTTACCTACCTAATAATGCCGATGAATCGGTAATCAAATGATTGAAATCAAGGATTTACTCGCTAGATGGGGTCACATCCTTCTTTCAGGGGAGTCTAAGAAGGAAACTATTCGAGGAATTATATCAGGAGTTATAGGGGTAAAGATAGAATCAGATGATATAAAAATAACTAACAATACGGTTTATTTGAATATAAAACCAATTTACAGAAGTGAAATTCTGCTAAAGAAAGAAAAAATAGATTCTCTTCTAGAAGAAGCTTTTAATCAAAAAAATGTCCCCAAAATTAGGTAATTAGTAAGATATTTTAAAGGTAGAACTTACCTCACCACGTCCTCCAACACTGTCGTAGCCTATAATTCGAAGTGTATTTTTAGTTTGTAGGTTTTCTAAGTCTTGAGGAGTGAAAGCAAAGAAGAATGGAGGATCTAGAGTTTCTATAAAAATGTTATTTATAAAAATATCTACTTTCTCTAATGGAAAATCTCCAGAATTAGAAATCTTTAGTTGTATTTTTTGTCCAGCAAGGTAAGTTTTAGTACTATTTGGTTCAGAGATTGATATTTTTGGGCCAGATGCCTGAGTATGTACGTCGTCCGTTGTGTTTGGCTTATCGTTTGGGTCTATTATTAAATATTTTGAGCTGTTTTTTGCCCACCAGTTTTGGATAGGAGTTTCCCAGTTTGAATACTGAGGATTACTTTCAGGATTTGCTGGAGGTGCCCCTAAAATATCATTTCGATCTACCCAGTGCAATATAGAGTGTACTTCAGTTATTACCCTTTCTTCTATCATATCTTTTGGTGTGTATTCCGTAGCTAACTTGCCTGAAACTTTATCTATAAAGAAATTTTCATTTCCTTGCCAGAACCCACGAAGAGCAGGTTTTGTATTAGTATCAACTGCCAAGTTTGGACTTTCAAATTTCTCATCTGGTAAAGTTTTTAATGCTTCATTTATAAATTTATTCCACATCGGTCCAGCTAGAGCGGCGCCACCTTTTTTCATCGGAGTGTTGTCGTTGTTTCCTGCCCATGCACCGACTACGATAGATGGTGTGTATCCTACAATCCATGCGTCCTTATTACTATTTGTGGTTCCAGTTTTTACAGCTACATCACGACCTGGAATATATAAAGCAGAGTGGGAGCCGAAAGTAGGCACACGAGCTGGCTCATCTTTTAGTATATTTGATATTGTAAGGGCAGTATTTTTAGGTAAAACAGTTCTGGCTTGAGGTTTATATTCTTCTAAAACATTTCCACTGGAATCTTCGATCTTCAGGATCCCTGTATAAGGATTACGAAGTCCATTATTAGCAAATACTCCATACGCCGAAGTCATATCGAGTAAGCTGACCTCTCCACCTCCGATAACTAGTGTGAGTCCATAGCGATTTACATCAGTGAGGGTACTGATACCCATGTCTTCAGCAGTTTTTAATGAATCTCCGAGTCCGGCCAAGTAAAAAAGTTTTACAGCGATGACGTTGATGGATTGGGCTAGACCATCTTTTAAATTCATCGGCCCACGAAATTGGTTGTCATAATTGTTTGGCATATAACAGTCTGCCTGAGAACCAGACTTTGCTCTTCCAGATGCGTCACAGGTGCTTTGAAATTCAGTAGGTAGGTCAAATAGTACTGTACTAGGAGTAAAGCCCTTATTAAAGGCTGTAGCGTAAATAAAAGGCTTGAAAGATGAACCTGGTTGTCTACTGGCTGTGGCGACATTGAAGTTGCCATCGATTTCTTTATCAAAATAATCTCTCGAGCCCACCATAGTTAAAATCTGTCCAGTTTGTGGATCTATGGCTACTAAGGCTCCATTTTCTCCATTCCAATCTTTTTCATTTTTTAAGGCAACTTCTTTTACAAATTGTTCACCTTTTTCTTGTAGTTTATAATCGAGGCTAGTGGTGACTTTTAATCCACCCTGTTCTACCATTTCGCTACCATATTTTTCTTCCAAGTATTCTTTAATAAAAAATACAAAGTGAGGAGCTTTTATATTACTTGTTTCTTGTGGTACAAAAGCCACCAATTCCGCTCGAGCTTGATCATGTTCTTCCTGGGTTATAAAACCTACCTCCAGCATTCTCGCAATAACTAAATTTTTTCTAGTTTCGAGCATGGCTTTATTTTTACCGTAAGGGGATAGAGTGGTCGGAGACTGTGGTATAGCTGCCAAATATGCAGATTCGGCTATGGTTAAATCCGCTGGGTTTTTACTAAAATAAGTACGACTCGCCTCTTTAATACCATAAATAGTTCCTCCGTAAGGTATTTCATTCAGATAGGCTTCCAGTATTTCTTCTTTGGTTAATAATTTTTCTATTTTTACAGCTAAAACCCATTCTTTTAATTTTCTAATATATCTACCTAAACCCTGATCTTTTTTTAGAAGGGTGTTTTTTACCAACTGCTGAGTGATAGTCGAGCCGCCTCCACCTATACCTATATTTGTTATTGTAGAGAATATCGCTCGTAGAGTAGAAGTGATTCTAACACCATTATGATTATAAAATTCAGAGTCTTCTATGGCTACGGTAGCGTTTTTTATATTTACCCCCATTTCTTCAAAGGTGATATTTGTTCTTTTTACATCCTTATTTATGTCGTATAGTAGGAATTCCCCGCTTCGGTCGTATATTTTAGTGGAGTTTATAATTTTCCTATCTCCAAAAGACTGAAAGTCAGGAATCCCCAGTGAGACTATCCAGATAGTTAGAATGGCGACGATAACGATTATTACGCTACCACACAAAAGTGCTACGTTTTTCCAAAAGTGTTTATTTTTAGGTAGTATTTCTACAAATCTATGCCACGCTTTTTTAACTTTGTTTTTCATTTCTTCCATTCTTTAATAATAGCAGAAAATGTGTTATTATCCGAGCATGAAAGTAGTTACCGACGAAAAGAAAATAGATGAATTACTGACTCGGGGAGTAGATAAAATTTACCCTACCAAAGAAGTACTTGAAAAAGTTTTGCTTTCTGGCAAGAAACTTCGTCTATACCAAGGGTTTGATCCTACAGGAGACAGACTTCACATTGGACACATGGTGGGTTTGCGTAAGCATAGGCAATGGCAAGACCTTGGACACGAGGTGATTTTCCTTATTGGTGATGGTACAGGAGAAGCTGGGGACCCAACTGGAAAGAAAAAAACACGAGAGAAGTTTTTTACCAGTGAAGAACTTAGAGAAAACGCCAAAGGTTACCTCGAGCAAGCAAAAAAAATAGTTCGATTTGATGGACCTAATCCAATTAAAATTTTATACAATGGTGACTGGTTAAATAAATTAACTAAAACTGATATTTTAAATATTGCCGAACATTTTTCTGTTCAGCAATTAATAGAACGAGATATGTTTCAAGAGCGACTCAAGGCAGGGGAATCTATAAACCTACGTGAGTTTTTGTATCCTTTACTTCAAGCTTATGATTCTGTTCATATGGAAGTCGACCTAGAGTTGGGTGGATCAGACCAAACATTTAATATGCTGGCTGGACGAACACTTCTTATGGCTATGAAGGGGAAAGAAAAATTTGTGATGACTACACCTCTTCTTTCTGATTCCAAGGGGGTTAAAATAGGCAAGAGCGAGGGGAATGTTATTGGGCTGACAGATTCAGCGAATGATTTTTTTGGTAAAATTATGTCTTTAGGTGACGATGCAATTCTGCCGATGTTTACTTTACTTACCGATGTCTCCGTGGAGGAGATTTCTGTATTTGATATAAAGAAAGACGCCATGAGTTTAAAAAAACGTGTTGCATCGATTTTGGTTGCTGTACTTCATAGTGATAAAGAAGCAAAACAAGCAGAGGAGAATTGGTCTAGTACTTTTCAAAAAAAAGAAATTCCAGATGAGATGGAAGAAGTGAAAGCAGAAAGCGGGGAACTAGTTAGCGAGGTTTTAGTAAAAAGTAAGATTTTATCCTCAAAGAGTGAATGGCGCAGGTTGGTAGAAAGTAAGGCCATTCATGATTTGGTAAAAAACGAGAACATTTTAAATGTAGATTTAAAAATCATGGAAGACCTTACGCTGAAGATAGGTAAAAAGAAATTTATAAAAATTTTAGTAAATTAAAAAAGCCCCACTGGGGCTTTTTTAATTAGTGGAATCTACTTTCTGGATCATCACTTTCATCATCGTCTCCAAAAAGTGGTAGATCGTCAGGTAAATCTAGAGGTGCGTCCACATCTTCGTCGTCAGCACCACCAGTGATTCTAAAACCATTTTCCTCTAATTCTTTTTCAGTTTCATCTTGATACATATAAAAGTTTTTTTATTTAACAACCCTAATAATTTTTACAATTTTATAATTCTTTTATTCTCACTATTTTGTAACAAAATCTAACAGGCTATGCAATAGCAAGAATGACTAAAGTGTGGATAAGTCTAAGATTTTAAATGGGCTAAAGCAGTTAATGCTATAGCTACAGCATCTAATTCATCATCTGATTTTTTTGATACGTCTATTTCTACTAACAGTTTCACCATTTTTATCATTTGTTCTTTAGTGGCCTTGCCGTATCCAGTGGTGGCTATCTTTATTTGTGGTGGAGACGCCTCGAAAACTTTTAGACCAGCATTTACGGCTTCATATAACACCACTCCGCGAGCTTCGGCTACATGCATCACTGTTTTTTGGTTGGTTGTGAGAAATAAAGTTTCAATAGCCAGTACGTCTGGTTTATATTTTTTGATTATATTTTTCACTTCTTCCCCGATCAATACTAACCTGTCTCCAAAAGGGAGCTTGGATGAAGTTTTGAAGCATTCAGAGAAAACCACACACTCCTTCTCATTTTTATTTTTCTCTAATATAGCTATACCTAGCCTTTCAAAGCCTGGGTCTATTCCTAAAATTCGCATTTAGTAATTTTAACACTTTAAAATCAAGAGAACTATTAGGGAACTATGGCTTGACATATTAACAATAAAACATATAATAAAAAAAGATAGTAGGTCCTCCTCCTGCTTCTTCTTGTCTCCATCCGCTGTGGGAGTGAGCTAATGGTCTTGCACACCACCGGTTCCCTGCAAAGGTGAGCTACTAGTTCTTCCAACTAGCAAGTTCCCCCTTCATTCGTTCTTTTGAACGAAACGCCGTCGTTTCATCGGGATCCCATCTGGGATCCCTTTTCTTTTTATAACCTCTTGCATTTTAAATGCTTTAGGTATAACCTAATAAATAATCAGTTCTTTCTACACAAACTCTCTAGCTCCCATGGGCGACAGAATAAAGAGCTGGTTATCACCTGACCGTAGAGGAGTAAACCCAAAATGCGTGTCTCGTTCAAACCCGCCGACCGCAACCTCTATCGCTGCGAGAATCCTGACCCGGAGTAAATCCGGCGACGTACCCGTAGACGTAGAACAGTTTGACGACATCGCCCTAGCGGCGAACTAACTGTCCTAGACAGTGACAAGCCTTTCGGTGGGGGAGGCTCTGCCTCCCCCACCAACCCTTATCTTTTGGGTAAAAAAGAAATCTTTAGGTCACAACCGACCGCCTTGAATCAAGGCTTACGTTGTGGCCTTTTTTCATGGGTAATTTATTTTTATACTATTGCGTTTTTATTTTTTAGATGTAAGATTATTATCAATCAGGATAGTTCTTCGAGAGTTCAAAAGTTCCTCGTTCATATACCGAGGCCGGAGACGAAGGACTGTTCTTATTCCCTCTAGGACGGAAGAGGCCAAGCCTATTCTCTGAGGAGGTGTAACCTCTTCCGTCCACCCTAGTTCTTCGCAAAACTTACACCACTCAGCCCTATTGAGGAGCTGAGATTTCAACCTAGAGAAGAGGTGATGACCTTATGAACATGAACATGAACGCCACCAACCAGGGCCGCAACAAGACGCAGAAGTAAACCGCTTCCATTTGCGGCTTCAGGAGAGGGGCTCGCAAGGGCCCCTCTTTTCTCCAACTTCTCGGAGAAAAATATCGCTGATTAATTTCAGCACCACTGGTCGTAACTACCAAACAAAGTCGTTGCGGCCTTTTTGTTTGCCAACTTTATTCTTTAAATTCTAAACCCAGATGTTCGTAAGCTTTTTTAGTAGCCATTCGTCCGCGAGCAGTGCGTTCTAGTAATCCTAGTTGGATCAAGTATGGCTCGATCACTTCTTCGATAGTTGCTTCTTCTTCAGACATAGCTGCAGCCATAGTTTTGAGTCCAACTGGTCCGCCGCTAAACTTTTTTATAAGTACTTCTAAAAATTTTCTATCTGAACTGTTTAGCCCTATATCATCTATGGCAAGCATTTCAAGCGCACCATTTACTGTTTCTTTATTTAAATTTTTTCCGGCACTTTTCTTTTCTACTTGTGCAAAATCGCGAACTCTTTTCAAAAAATAATTTGCTGTACGCGGAGTGAACCTACTTCTTTTAGCGATTTCTTCTAGCGCATCTGTATCGAAAGTAATCTCTAGTAGTTTACTAGATCTGTCCACTATTTTTGCTATCTCCTCATTCGAATAAAATTCCAAACGAAAAACTCCACCAGAAAAACGTGAGCGAAGAGGGGATGACACCATGGCTACACGAGTAGTCGCCGCGATTAGGGTGAAAGGTGGCAGGTCGAGCTGGATAGTTCGCGCGGAAGGTCCTTTGCCGATGATGATGTCGAGTACTCCAGACTCCATAGCAGGGTAGAGAATTTCTTCCACCATTTTATTTAGTCTATGAATCTCATCTATAAAAAGAATATCACCTGAAGCGAGGTTTGTGAGTATAGAAGCGAGGTCGCCCACTTTTTCAATAGCTGGCCCTGAAGTGATTTTCATCTGCCTTCCAGTTTCCTTGGCTATCAGGTGGGCGAGGGTGGTCTTACCAAGGCCTGGGGGGCCATAAAATAGGATATGTTCAGGTATATGCCCACGCTCCTGCGCAGCTCGCAATAGTATTTTAACGTTGTCTTTTATGTGTTTTTGGCCGATATACTCCTCCCAAGCCTTTGGACGCAGAGTTTGGTCCAAAAAAGAATCTTCACCCCCTCCTTTTTGGCTGTTTTTTTCACCCTTATTTTGATTAGTTTTATCCATTTTAGTGCTTGACATTATATTTAGAATATGCTATACTATATATATGGTACCTTATCAACAGGGTATCAACATAGCTATTAACATTATATCACTTGCTACGTTTTGTATGTAGTAAAATGTAATTACATAGAGAAGGCATTAATCTCTAAGCAATCAGCCATCGGTTATACGAGTGTGCGTAGGACGTTCTGGTAGAATTTATTCTTTCTGGGTCTATCCTATAATCATTTGTTACTCTCGGGGCCAAGCTCCGAAAGGATTGTTTAGAGATTAATGCTTTTTTTATTTCTATCTCGACAAACGAGAATCATGAATAAATTTATTTATTTAATATTCGAGTGAAGTCGAGACAAGGTAATCCTTATTTTTCACCTAGATCCACCACACTCACCACTTCTTCAAAAGAAGTAATTCCATTTAATATTTTTACTACGCCGTCTTGGCGCATAGATAGTATGCCTTGGCGGCTCGCGATTTCTTTGATTTCCCGCTCACTTGGATTTTCTGGCATTATTTTTTCTATTTCTGCATCATTTCTGATTGCTTCAAATATTCCGATTCGTCCCTTGTAACCAGTATTGTTGCATTTTTCACAACCCACAGGTGTATGAAGTTTTACAGGCGCATCAGCATTTATATTGTGTTTAGATAAATCTTTATTTTCTAATTTCATTTCTTCTAAAATTGTTTTAATAGTTTGTGCTTGTTCTGGTGTTGCTTCTACTTCCTTTTTACAAAAAGTACAAAGTACTCGTACTAGACGCTGAGCCATGGCTAGTGACAGGGCGGAGACTAAAATCTTTGGATTTACACCAAGGTCTATTAGGCGGGGAATAACCCCGGCAGCGTTGTTGGTGTGGAGTGTTGATAGCACCATGTGACCAGTGAGTGATGATTGCACTGCTATCTCGGCAGTATCACTATCACGGATTTCTCCGACCATTATTACATCAGGGTCTTGACGGAGTATTGAGCGTAGACCTTCGGAGAAAGTATAGCCTTTTTCTTGGTTGGTCTGTGTCTGGGTGATTCCTTTAATGTGGTATTCGATAGGGTCTTCGATTGTGATGACATTTATGTCTGGAGTGTAGAGCTTACGAAGGAAGGCATAAAGCGTTGTGGTCTTACCAGCTCCAGTTGGACCGGTGACGAGGATAAGCCCGTTTGGTTTGATGATTTCTTGTTCAATAATATCAAAAAGGAATTTTTCTATTCCGAGTTGTTCAAATTCTATTTGAATAGATTTTGGATCCAAAATACGCATAACTATAGATTCACCATATGCGCCCGGAATGAGAGATACGCGCACCGATAGTTCTTCATCTCCTTGTACTATATTAAAACGTCCGTCTTGAGCAACTTTTGAGGTTAATTTCATTCCAGATAGTAGCTTTATACGTGAATTTAAAAGCTGATAAATATCTGAGCCAAAGAAATTTATATCTTGTAATATTCCGTCCAACCGTAAGCGCAGTCTACCGCGATCTTTTTCGGGTTCTATATGTATATCAGAAGCACGGACCGCGATAGCTCCAGCAAGAATTACTTCAAGTAAGCGGGAAATTTTATGGCTTTTGTTTTCTTCCAATATTTGAGTGACTAGTTTTTCTATGTCCTGAATATGGCTTATTTTTTCTGCAGTTTTTCGGAGAACCTCAGCTGAAATTTCTAAGCCTCCAACAGTAGAACTTTCTGCCATTGAAAGTTCTTTGTACCTATCCCAGACTTTTTGTAAACTAGCCGCGGATGTCATATAAAAGGTCGGAATCAGATTTCTTCTTTCCATGTCTTCTTTTAGTTTATTTAAAAGTCCTTCGGATGGCGCGCGAATAGCAATAAAAATATTTTTACCAAATAGTTTAAACGGAGCAACTTTTAATTCAATAGCCTCTTTTTCAGAGATAACTCGAAGTGCTTCGTTATCTACTCCTAGACGGTATAGGTCCACATACGGTAGGCCGTATTTTGACTCGGCCAGCGTAGCTACTAGCGCTTCCTCTTCCTCCCTATATAAGTCCTCTAGTTGTTTTTTTTGTTTTTCTTCGTCAAAATCCACCATAATCTAAAGTATACCAATAAATGTTATAATTTACATAATGCAGAAGGGCAAAAAAGACAATCAAAAAACTCAAAAGACACTAGTGCTGCTCGATGCGCACGCCATAATTCACCGTGCTTACCATGCCTTGCCGGAATTTATGTCTTCAAAGGGTGAGCCTACAGGAGCCTTGTATGGGGTTTCTACGATGTTGATGAAAATCATTGAGGACCTGAAGCCGGATTATATTGTGGCGTGTTATGACTTGCCGGGTAAAACTTTTAGACACGAGGCCTACGATGCTTATAAGGCTGGCCGAGCTAAAACTGATGACGCCTTGATAATACAGCTAAAAAATTCTAGGCAAATCTTCGAGGCCTTCAACGTTCCTATATATGACGCTGTCGGTTTCGAGGCGGACGATATTTTAGGAACCATAGTTGAAAAATATAAAAAAGATAAAAATTTAAATATTATTATCGCTTCGGGAGATATGGATACCATGCAACTCGTAGATGATAAAAAAGTTCAAGTGTATACTCTAAAAAAAGGAATCAATGACACTATTTTATACGACGAAGAAAAAGTTATGGAGCGGTTTGGCTTTGGCCCTAAGTTTTTACCAGATTATAAAGGACTCCGTGGGGATCCGTCAGATAATATTATCGGAATAAAGGGTATAGGTGAGAAGACAGCCACCAGCCTTATTACTAGATTTGGCACCATTGAAGAAATTTACAAAAATCTTAAAAAAAATGAGGATGAATTTAAAAAGATAGGAGTAAGCCCCCGAATGGTTGAGCTTTTGAAAAATAATGAAGAAGAAGCTTTGTTTTCAAAAACTTTGGCCACTATTCGTGCCGATGCACCGATAGATTTTCAGTTACCAGAAAAGACTTTTTGGGAGAACGCTGATCTAAAAAAGATAGAACAAGTGTTTGTGCTTTTTGAGTTTCGTTCTTTGTTTTCAAGGCTGAAAAGTTTTTTTAATAACGGGAACTCTCAGGAAGAAGATTTTCGAGCTGGTCTGGTTGAGCCCGACACGGCATCCCTTCGGGCGACCCGAGGACCCGAGAAAATTTTGTTTCCTGAAGTTCCCGCAGATAAACTTCAAGAAGCCAGTATAGCTATCTGGCTTATAAATTCTGATCTTTCGTATCCAGGGTTAGAAGAAATTTTAAGATTTTCTGGCACAGAGGACTTTGATCAGGCTTATGAATTTGTATTTAAGAAACTCAAAGAGAAGAATCTAGAAAAAGTGTATGAAGAAATAGAGAAGCCCATAATTCTGACAGTAGCGAATATGTCCAAACACGGAATTCTTATTGATAAAAAATATTTTGAAGATTTATCCAAGGAATATCATCAAACACTTGATGGGCTTACCAAAAAAATTTATAAATTAGCAGGCACTGAATTTAATATAAATTCTCCAAAACAAATGGGGGAAGTATTATTTGTAAAAATGGGCATCAAGTCGAAGAAGAAGAGTGCGGGCGGAGCTTTGTCGACCAAGGTTTCGGTTCTCGAAGAGCTTGAAGAAGAAAATCCTATTATTACTGAAATCATGAGCTACCGTGAACTTCAAAAACTGGTCTCTACTTATGTAGACGTTATTCCAAAGATGGTAAAAGGGGATGGTAGGCTACATTCAAATTTTATTCAAAACGGCACTACTACAGGTAGATTTGCCTCCCTCGATCCAAATTTGCAGAATTTACCTATAAAATCAGAGCTAGGGAGGAGAATCCGAGCTGGTTTCGTTGCGGGTAAGGGTCACAAACTTGCCGCTTTTGACTATAGTCAGGTTGAGCTACGAGTGGCGGCCATGCTCTCGGGAGACAAAAAGATGACTCAAATTTTTAAAGATAAAAAAGATATTCACGCTGGTGTGGCTTCTTTTGTTTTTGGTGTGCCCATAGATCAAGTAGATAGTGAGATGCGACGCAAAGCGAAAGTAATTAACTTTGGAATTATTTATGGAATGGGAGTTACTGCACTTCGAAAAAATTTAGGAGGAACCCGTGAAGAAGCGCAAACTTTTTATGACAATTATTTTAATCAATTTGAAGGAGTTAGGGATTATTTGGAAGAAGTAAAAGTTTTTGCAATGAAAAATTTATATACCGAAACATTATTTGGTAGGAGGAGATATTTTCCGAACGTAAATTCACGAATTCCATTTTTAAAAAGTATGGCTCTGCGCACTGCGACAAATGCACCTGTGCAAGGTACAGCAGCAGACATCATCAAGCTAGCTATAAGGTATGCATCCCTCGATTTAGAAAAAGCAGGGTTGCTAGACAAGGTGCACCTAGCGCTTCAGATTCACGACGAGCTAGTGTATGAAGTAGAGGAGGGGGTACTAGAGCAGGCTGACACAATAATTAAAAATGCCATGGAGGGGGTACTATTGCGCTCATATCTGAAGTATAAAACCGATATTCCGCTGTCTGTAAACTCTGGCGCGGGGGATAATTTTGGAGCGGTAAAGTAGGCCAATATGTGGTATATTAAGGGAATGGAGGCGAATACTAATAATCTAAATCCTAATAAGCACAGTGTTCACTTAGCGATGGGCCAAGGCTATACCACTTACTTTGTGCTATTTTTGTTTGGAGTCTTTTTAGATACTTTTTTTCATCTTGAATTATTTTCTACTCCATTTGCCGCTCCGTTTGGTATTTTTCTATTGTTTATGTCTACCATTGTGATTTTTTGGGCCCAGATAACTTCTAGAAATTTAGATGTTGAAAATCTTACCAAAGATACTTTTTGTCGTGGACCGTATTGTTACACTCGTAGCCCTACCCACTGGGGATTGTTTTTCTTAGTGCTTGGTTTTGGAGTTATTGCTAATGCTTTTTTTGTAGTGGTGACTACTATCATTTCTTTTTTAATTTCTAAATTGGTTTTCTTGCGAAAAGGGGAAAAAATTCTTGCCAACAAATACGGAGCTCCATATCTAGAATATAAGAAGCAGGTAAAGCTGTAGATAAACGTTTATGATATACCTTTTTTCCGGAGATGACACAAAGACTAAACGTACAAATTACGAACGATTTTTGAAAGTTATTTCTAAAGATACCGAGACTTTATTTATTAATAGAAATAATTTTAATAAGACTCAAATAGAGAGCCTGTATTCTGGGGCTAGTCTTTTTTCGTCCAAATCTATAGTAGTTTTTGAAGGGATATTAGAATACGAAGACAATCGGGATTTTATTTTGGAAAAGTTAAACTTGATGGCTGGATCCACAAGCGACTTTATATACCTCGAAGGCAAGTTATTGAAGCCGATTCTGGATGCTTTCAAAAAAGCGCGAGCCGAGCTAAATGTTTTTGAATTACCTAAAGAGAAAAAAGAAAAATTCGATAACTTTTTAGTAGCGAATGCCTTTGGCGCTAAAGATAAACTGAATATGTGGGTGTATTTTAGGCAGGCCATGGACCGTGGGGTTGGGATGGAAGAAATAATTGGTGTACTTTTTTGGAAAATCAAAGATATGATTCTAAAAGGTGATTTTCGTAAATTCTCAGAAGCCGAACTCAAAGATTCTGCCTCACGTTTGAGTTTCCTATTACCTAAAGCTCGCAAGGAGGGAAGTGACGCCGAAGCATCTTTTGAGCAGTTTCTACTGGAAGTTTTCTAAAAATCTGTTATTATCAGCTTTAAGCGCCTATAGCTCAGCTGGTAGAGCAGATCCCTTTTAAGGATAAGGTCGTTGGTTCGATTCCAACTGGGCGCACATCATTGGATTTTCATCACACATTTGCTCAAACTGCTTTTGTTTTTCAAGGGTATCAAGAGGTTCTAACCGTTCTTTTATCGCCTTCACCTCGATTGAGATTTTTTTCATGGGAAAGAGTGATTTTTCTATGTCAATGCTGATTATTTTGTCTTTTATGACGAGGTTCGAACCGAGTGTCGAAAGTATGCTTCTTTTCGTCTGAAGCGTGCCATTTTTGAAGCGTTCTTGCGCTCTTTCAATGAAAGTAAGCATCTCACTCGAGGTCTGATTCCATTGGTCCACACGATTATCACTGCCATCTAAGAGTTTTTTAAATTTATTTTTCTCGGCAAGGTATTCAGCCTGCTTTTTTGAGAACTCTTCTTGTTGTATTTCTCCTGATGCTCGCATATCTGTTAGTCCGCTCAGCTTCGCTACGCTGGCATTATAGGCCTTCTGGTTCGCTCCTAGGACAACCCTCTGACCCTTTACTTCCTTCTCGTTTTCATTGATAAACCACTTCATCGCAAAGCTGTGAAATTCTGGCGGTATTTCAATACTGTCAATTTCTTTAGCAATTTGCTTTTTAAGTTCATTTACTTCTATGGAGCCCTGCGTGCAATTTTTATGCACTCGTTTGGTACAGTGATAATAGACATAAATATGCACCTTGCCGTTTTTGGGACGTTTGGTTTTTAATTCAGCAGTTATTGACCCGTCACATTCTCCGCAACGCATCATTCCTGTAAATTCAAATATATGACTTTTCGGACGCGGGTTGCCCTTCTTCCCTAGAAGAGCCTGAACTCGATCATATTCTTCTAAGGTTATCATTGGCTCGTATGTTCCTTGGTGCCAGTTGCCACTTTTTCTGGGATATTCAAATCTGCCAGTGTAAAATGGATTTCTTAAAATCCAATAGATAATATTTCTGGATAGTTTTTTACCGCTTCTCATAGTTAAGCCCCATTCATTTGTAGCAACTTTCCAAACATGAAGTGGGGTAACAGTTCCGGTGAGCATTAAATCCCACATCTTGCGAACTATCTCAAAGCGCTCAGGGTCTCTGCTAGTATGTTTTTGTCCCTTAGGTAAGTATGGATCATTTATGTAGCCAACTGCTGCTCCGCCAGGGAAATTACCCATACTGGCTGCTTTTGCCATACCACGTTTTACATCAATTGCTTTTTTATCGTTTTCCATTTTTGCCTGTGTGCAGGAGAGCATAAACATAAACTTATCAAATGGCGTATTCCTGAATGTCTGGCCCGGAGTAACGATTTCAATAAGTTTATTCCTATCCATCAGATCAATTAAAATAGCTGAGTCAATTGCATTACGTGAAAGGCGATCTGCGTGCCAGGAAATAATGCCCGTAATTTCTCCTTCCTCAATGCTATCAACCATTTTCTTGAATTCAGGTCTATTGTTGGTAATTTTTGCTGATTTTGATTCTGTGAAAATATTTTCTTCTTTCAACTTAATGCCAAGAGACTTAGCCATTTCTGTAGATTTATCAATCTGAGAATCAATGGAAAGAATTTGGCGATCCTCCGATTCCGTGGATTTCCTGTGATACGCGCTGTATTCTATTTTTTGATTGTTATTATTTTCCATTGGTTTGTGTTTTGGTCATAAAACTATCAAATTCCTTTTTATCAATCCTGAAATCTTTACCTATCTTGTGAGCCTTCAATCTCTTCGCTCCGATATAGCGATAAATCGTCATGATATTCACTCTTAGTTTTCCGGCTAGCTCTTTAGCTGTGTAAAATTCTTTCTCTTTCATACATATATGATACTTTACTCTTCTTTACATAGCAAGTTGGTAACTCTAGCAACATTCAATGCTTAAAAATCGTCCTTTAGATGGGATTTAAGCGTTATAATTTCAACCTCTTTTTCCATGCCCTCCTTAAATTCAGTAATTCTCCACGTATCGAACTCAGTCAAATCGTGAAAGGATTTAATGAATTTCTTGGCATCATCGATGTTTTTAAACGAAGCTGATAGCTGAAATTCCTCTCGATATGCATTCGGGTTTTTCCAATATGTTCTGAAGTGATGTGGATTTTTATCAGCATTTTTATTGCGCTTAATAAGATCGTTGTAGTCGATTACATATTCGATGCTTTCATTAATAAATTCAACGATTCCCCAATTATCGTCATACATTCTCTCTACTACATCTTCGAGCTCACTCTTTGTCAGCTCTCGACCTAAGTTACTTTCAGCGTTCATTTGAATTTCTTCAATTGTGATTGGGTAAACAATTTTTTCCTTCATATATTTTTATGAAATCTTCTTTATAAATTGATAAAAGGCGACCTTTTCTTTCTCTGTAAGTGGTAGTTTTGTGGTATCGTCTTGTGAATTTCTTAAGTTTTTAATAGTTTCAATTACTTCGTCAGGAGTCATATTGCTATAGCCATACGAGTCGAATGTTGTAGCAACACTTTCATGTCCAATGTTAAGGCTGATTGCTTTTTTCTGTTTTTCCGTAAGTGTTTTTTCCATTAAAATAGCAATCACCAGATGGCGAAAGGAATGGGGGTTAAAATATGGCACCCCAGCACTCAAGCATCTTTTTTGGAAAATCTTCCGTGCCGAAGCCGAACTACTCCAAGGTTTCTTACTAACTAATGCTTTACTATAACTATTATTTTTATCAGAAAAACCACTAAGGGTTGCTGGAAAAAGTGGATCATCTGGCCCAAATCCTTTTGACACCAAGTGTTCGTACCATTCAAGGAAATAGCGTTGCGGATCATCCCAGCCGATAGGGAAAAATATCGTGGGTATCAATTTTGAATTTTTTGTTTTTATGCCGTCCTTTGGGTTTTGGTGAATAATATTAGTTTTTTTGTTAAAACTCTTCATTCTTAAAGAAGCTAGGGCCGATATGCGAGCGCCGGTGATTATGGCGAGACAAATAAGCGCTCTATCTCTCAGTTCCAGCTCGTTTTTACCCTCAATACTTTGGATGATAGTTTTAACTTCCTCAAACGTGGGTTCCTCTCTAGTCGTTCCCATTCGGGCAATCCTGGCATCAGTTTTAGAGAGACGCAACCACTCGACTTCATTTTTCATTACCTTGCTTTTATACCCAGCTTGATCAGATAGCCATTCAAAAAACTTTTTCACACGGCGAAGATAGTTATCTTGAGTAATCAGAGCAATTTTTCCTGTTTTAGTTTTTGCTGATCTTGTGCTTAACCACTCAACAAAAGCCGTTGCTGTTGTCTTGTTAAATTTTGAGAAATCTTCACCTTTAGTAAAGGCTTGCCATTGCGCAATTGCATCTGCAAAGGCATGCACTGAAGTTTTGGCAAAGCCCTTTGCTCCTTTTAATTGTTCGAAAAAATCTCTTTTTATTCGCTCGTTTTCGTAGGTTATGTTTTTCATAGGATACATGTTAGTTGGTAAATAATTGGTTCATTTTTTGGTTATTTTTGTCGTAATTACTATAAATATGCTTATTGCTCAAAATAGACATTTAAGTAGGAAAGAGCGATATCTGATAGTCCTTTTGGTAGGGTTCAAATGTCTTACACATTTTTCCGTTACAGACATGACAAAGACCTGTTTTGTTGTTCTTTAATTTTTTAAGCGACCCGCGTTTTGCCCTTCTGGGTGCTTTACACGTGAAGCAATAAAACTCGTTGCGCTCCAATTTAACTTTCCTTTTTGAATCTTTTTTTCTCAAAAATTCTTTTGCTTCGTGTCCCATTATTAAAATTGGCTTCTTGCTTCCTGCGATAATTTTCAAGCCACTAGCAATCCAACGTAAGCAAGTTTTCTCACTTACATTTAATTCGCTCGATAGTTCTTTAATGGTGTAAGTCATATGACTGTAAAGTTTTTGACAATTGATTCTTGTCATATTGTTAATGATCCTTAGGGGGCTTTTCGACCGCACTAACCGCCCCAGATGATTCCGCCCCCAAAGTAGCCTTATAGAGATTTACCAGGTTGTTTGCTCGGAAAGATGCCTCTGCATCGCTTAAAACGACGCCAAAGCGCTTTTTATACAACTCTTTGTATTCTGCTATGGCTTCTTTTGGTAACATAAAAAATCCTTAGGTTGCTCCCTAAGAATATTCTTTATGTAAATATTAAATACCGAAATATTGACCCTCGGTTATTCGATTTTTCGTCTCTTTTTTTCCTCGTTTAAAATCCTATTTATTTCAAAATAATATAGGCGTTCTTTCGGATACTTTTCTCTTAATAAGAGTAAGATTCCTTTTGCTTTTTTATCTCGGTGCTTCCACATAAAATCAACGACTTCTCTAGACAACTTCCTTTGTTTGATTCTTTTTTTGCTCAAGAAAGAACTAATACTGCTCCAGTTTTTTTCAACAAAATCTAAAATGTCTCGCTTTGTAGCAAAGCGATGTATTTTTATGTGCGCCGGATAAATTTCTTTCTCAATACCGTCAAGCATACCTAAATGAAATGAGTGGGCATCAACTGGTTGCTCAGCATATTCCGGGGACTCAAGGACACAAGTATCCGAGGCCGCTTCTTCACTGAAATCCCAGCCCTCTAGTCGGTTATTTTTGTAAGCAAGAATAAGGCGGTCAAATAAAATTGGATCAATACCGTATTCTTTACATAATTTCCTTTTTAACTTGTGGGCAGAGTTTTTTAGTAAATGTTTCTTTCTAAAAGAGTGAAGTCCAGCAAGAAATATTCGGTATATTGCATACAATGGCTGAATATCTTCATGATCGTAAGCCGACTTGCTGTCGGAAACTTTTTTTAATTGTTTTATAAATCCGGTATTTCTGCGGGCGTCTTCGAGCAATTGTTTCATTTTCTTTTGCCCCTGAGTTTGTTTCTCTTTTGGAAAATCAAAGTTAATTGGATTTCCATCCATCCATTTTCTCAACTCAGCTAACTCTTTTAGTGCTTTTGGGTCGTCCTTTAAAATCTCATCAATAGAGACCATATTACCCGAAGAATATTCAATTACTTCTATATTTTTTCTGGATTTCATAACTTTTTCATATAAAGAAACACGAATACTCGTATTCTATCCCTTTAGAACTAAATAAAATTAATTTGAAAGTTATACATCCCCATGCCACATACCCCTTGGAGTGGTTCTCCCGATTTTGGTATGCCTAGATCGATTTCTGTTTTTCCTGTATTAGGTAAAATTTTCTGGAATCCAAGAGAGCGGATAACTAGTGAGGCAGAACAATCGTAAGTGCCATTTGTTTTTACAATAAGTTTTGTAGGAATACCGCCTTTTGCTTCTGTTATTTGTGGAGAATATCCTCCCTTTGCGTCGATTGTTATGTATTGAACGCCATCCTTTATTTCTACACTTTGCGTTGATCCTATATTGTTATTGTCTTTTTTTGAACCACCTATAAAGATGATACCAATGGCAACAACGAGCCCGAGAGTGATGATAATTGATACAGTTTTGTTCATAGATTTAATTATATACTGAATAATGGATTAATGATGCCAAGACCTGCCAGTCCTGCTAATAGTGCAAATATGCCTAAACCTATTACCACAACTCCGGCAGATTTAAAGAATAGAGGTGCGTGTTTCCCATGAGCGAAAGATGCTGAACCAAAGGAAAGGAAAGCAAGCATCGGCAATGTTCCAAGAGCAAATGCAAACATAATCAAGAAACCAGACATGAATGATCCGCTTGAAATAGACGCTACTTGCATTGATTGAGTGAAACCACAAGGGAGAAAGAACGTTCCAAAGCCAATTACAATCGGAGTGAAAGTTTTATGTTCTATTTTTCTGAAGAAGTTAAAAACTCCTGAATGCAAGGTAAGCTTGTTTTTGGCAAATACTCCAACTAAATTCAAACCAAGCATTAACATCACTAAAGACGCTACAAGTCCCAGAATTGCTGTAAATGTAAAGTTAATTCCAATAGCATTACCTATCATTCCTAAAACTCCACCTAAAACTGCAAAACTCACCAGTCTTCCCACATGGAAAAGAAGGAAGGTTTTAGTATCACTAACATTATCCTCTGATATTTTTGCCGAAAGTGATAAAACTAATCCTCCGACTATAGCCAGACAACTTGAAACCGAAGCTATGAGTCCGATAATGAAGCTAGTTGTAGGTGTTGTTTTACCACCTATACCAAGGTTAAGGATACCTGACTTTTGTAAAACAAAAAAGATAACCAGAAAAGCGAGTCCTATCGGTATGGCTTTCCATATAACACCGTCGCTTGTCTTTGCTTCCATTGTTTTCTCAACTGAAAGGGTATATCCGTTTGGTTTTATTTTATTAGTAAGTACGCTTGCAATTTCTTCAACACTTTGATTGCTTTCTGTTTCAATGTCTACTGTTTCCTTGTTCAGATTTACCCGAACACTTTTTACGATATCTTGCTCACCTAAAACATCTTCAATCAAGATTTTACATGAGGCACAATGAGTTCCGGAAACATGGAATGTGTATGTTTTCATATCTATAATTTTACTTATACCAATTCGTATACCAGTCCTGCATCTGCTCGATCTCTTTGGTCTGGGAGCTGATAATGTTTTTTGCAAGCTGCTTCATTTCTGGCTGATTAGTTCCAGATTCAAGCATGTTCGCCATCATGATTGCCATTTGATGATGTGGAATCATCTGCTCTATGAATGCTTTATCGAAATCTTGTGCATTTCTAAGTGCAGTAAGGTCTTCTGACCCACCCATGTGCATACCGCCTTTGGACATCATTCCACCCATCATTGCGCTGCCTTTAGGAACATCTTTTCCAAACCAGTTCTTATACCAGCTTTTCATCTGTTGATTTTCAGATTCTTGCGCACTTACAATTGCTTGAGCGAGTGCCTTTACTTCCGGTCGCTTCGCTTTTTCCAAAGCAAGGTTTGCCATAGCGATTGCTCCATCGTGGTGAGGTATCATCTGCTCTATGAAGTGCTGATCAAGCACACCTGCATTTACAGTCTTAGAGGTTGAACTTTGAATATTGCTGGGAACAGCTGAATTGCCACGCATCATTGGACTAATAAGTATTCCGAGAATGAGACCAATGATAACTCCTCCTATACCAAATCCTATTTTATTATTTTGATTATTGTTCATATTTTTTATTTTTATAGTTAGTTTAATAATTTATTCTCCTACATATTTCACTGGATCGGCTGCAAAGTGATTCTTGCAGTGGATAGCGCAAAAGTAGTAGGTTTTACCTTTATAATCTGTGTTTGCCTTAGTACTGTCTGCATCAAGCTCCATTCCGCAGACAAGATCGATGGCCACTTCTGGATCGATGAATTTATAGTTTTTACTTTTTTTGATATTTTTTGTTTGCATAGTTTTTTAAGATTAGAAATAATAATAAAAGCTCTATGCACAGGAGGGCTGTTCTCAAAAAGTGATAGCCATTTGATTATTCTATATAGATAATTTGAGGATTTTTGATTATCAATATAATATTTCCACCTATAAAAATACTGTTTTTGATTTAAAAGCTTATGTTTGTTTAAAAAATACAAAACTATCCCCAGCATTAGAACTGAGAAGATAAGTATTGATGTTATTGTTGTATTTGAAAATTGACGCCAATGATCAATGTGATTGATACTACCATCACACACTGAGAAGCTATTTATTGAATAGGGGCAATTTGCCATAGGCATCTCAGTTGTATGACCTAATTGAAACAAACCAAATACACCTATGCCAATGTAAGCAAGTAAAATTAAGGTGACTATAAATGATTTTGGTTTATGTAGGTTCATTTTATTTATTGATTAAACAATTTCTCCGCTCTTCTCAAGCATAATGTGATGAATAGCTCCAATCTGAGTCCAAGTTGCTATAAGAACAAGAATTCCTGCACAGAGCAGAGCATCAACTTTTGTAACCCCAAATACACTATTATCAGCTCCACCTAAAACTGCACCGAGAAACGAAATCACTCCGATTAAACCGACCATAACACTAACTACATGTAACATTTTTGATATTTTCATATTTTTAATTAAATAAATAATTTAATAATATTCGACCCTTATAATTTTTTACTTTTAATGCGTAATGAATTACCGACCACTGACACAGAAGACATTGCCATAGCGAATCCTGCAAAAACCGGCGACAGAAGCCAGCCGAAGATAGGATAAAACACCCCAGCTGCAAGCGGTATACCCACAATGTTGTAGATGAATGCCCAAAAAAGATTCTGCTTTATTCCTCGCATCGTAATCTTTGAAAGTTTGATCGCTTTAACAAGTTTAGAAATATCTCCACCAAGAAGAGTTATGCCAGCAGATTCAATTGCAACATCAGTTCCAGTACTCATGGCAATACCCACATCGGCCTGTGCCAGAGCAGGAGCATCATTTACACCATCTCCAGCCATAGCCACAATTCTACCTTGTGATTGAAACTCTTTTACTTTTTCTAATTTATCCTGTGGTAATACATGAGCCACTACCTCATCAATACCAACAAGTGATGCCATATATTTTGCAGCTTTCTCATCGTCCCCAGTGAGCATGATCACTTTAATTCCAAGCTTATGGAGATCGTCTACTGCTTTTTTTGATTCTGCTTTTATCTCGTCTGCTACCATCACGAACCCAAACACTTTTTCCTTTGTAGCAATGATAACTGGTGTCTTTCCTTGTGAAGTGAATTCTTCAATCTTTGCTGCGTCAAAAGACACGCCGAGGTCTTTTATTAGTTTGGTATTACCAACAAAGTATTGAGTTCCATTGATTGACCCCTTCAGTCCTTTACCCTGAATACCTTCAAAGTCTGAAATATTTTCTATTTTGATATTTTTCTCTTCTGCATACTTTACAATTGCATGAGCGATTGGATGTTCTGATTTTTTCTCAAGTGATGCAAGTATGGATATAAGCTCGTTATCTTTTAAGTTAGAGAAGTTTTGAATATCAACAAGAGTTGGTTTGCCGATGGTAATAGTTCCTGTTTTATCAACGATCACTGTATCAACTTTATGAAGCTTCTCAAGTGTTGCTGCATCTTTAATCAAAATTCCTTCTTTTGCGCCTTTGCCTACTCCCACAATTATTGCTGTTGGAGTAGCAAGACCCAAAGCACAAGGACAAGCAATAACTAAAATACCCACAAATGACACAAGGCCAAATGAAAGAGCTTGAGAGAACCCGAGTGAACTAGAACCTACTAAAAGCCATACTCCAGGGGTTAGGAAAGCAATAACAAGCACAACTGGAACAAAGACACTTGAGATTTTATCGGCAAGGGCTTGGATGGGGGCCTTGCTTCCTTGTGCTTCCTCAACCATTTTAATGATGTGAGCGAGTAAGGTTTCTGAGCCAACCTTCGTAGCTTTAAAAGTAAATGACCCACTGGTATTGATTGTGCCTGATACAACATTATCTCCAACTTTCTTTTGAGCAGGCATTGGTTCACCTGTAACCATTGATTCATCCACAAATGACGAACCTTCACTAATTACTCCATCAACAGGAATTTTCGCACCCGGCTTTACGATAATAAGATCGCCATGTTTTACCTCATTCACTGGTATCTCTATCTCTTTACCATCGCGAACGACTAGAGCAGTTTTTGCCTGCAGATTTAGAAGCTTCTCTATGGCATCACCTGTCTTTAGTTTTGAACGGGCTTCAAGATATTTCCCTAGTGCAATGAAGGTTATAACGATAATTGTCACATCATAATAAGTTGCATCAACATTTATGAACGGTCTTAGAACATCTTCGAAGGCAGTGACAGCAAAGCTGTAGAGAAATGCGGCCACAGTACCAATGCCAATCAAGGTATCCATGTTTGCTTTGCCATAACGAAGGAAACGATAAAATCCAAGTAGATATGGTTTACCCACGACGAAGAGAATATATGTAGCCATTAACGGCAAAAGGTGGTGGAAAAATTCTTCTAGCGTTACGCTCATTTCAGGGATTACGTTATATTGCGCTAATATTTCCCAGCCCATCACAAACACGCTAAAGATAGCCAAAGGAATTGCCGAGATGACTTTTATTTTCATATCTTTAATTTCAGCGAGTTTTTCAGCTTTGGACTGATTGAGTCCGAGATGTTCGGCATGCTCATCTGCACTCATACCCATTTCACTTGCAGACATATTGCTCATGTCATGAGTTTTTGGCACAACCAGCGAATATCCTAAAGGTTCTAATTTTTTATTAAAATCTTCCGGACTTGTTTTATTTGCGTCATATGAAATTTTTGCATTCTCTGTGCCATTGTTTACAGCAATATCCTCTACCCCATCAATCTTTTTGACTGCTCGCTCGATAATGCTTGCGCAAGAGGCACAGTGCATTCCTTTTACTTTGTAAGTTTGAGTGTGGTTCATATAATTTTATTTACGCTTTAGCTGATAAACTTTCAGAATTTCCTTCGTTGCTTTGTCTGTGTGTCCACTCTTAATCTGATTAACCACACAATGTCCTAGATGCCCCTCAAGAAGAGCATCTTCCATGTTTGATAGCCCTTGTTTGATAGCCGAAGTCTGAGTAATGATATCGATGCAATATGCATCTTTATCGACCATGTTGTGTATACCTCGAACTTGACCCTCTAAAATTTTTAACCTTCTTAAAATTTTTTGTTTGTTTACTTGCATAACCCAAGTATATACCCCCTAGGGGGTATTGTCAATCCCCAAAGGTAACTAAATAGTCCCTTGAGTGATTTTGACTATCTTCAGAGCCCGAACCTATCTCAAGGTTGCTGCCCGTAGAGAATGTCACTGTTTAAATATGTTACTCGTGGAAGTTGCTATGCTACACGCAGTCTTTTGCTTTTGAATACTATTGTTGGCAACGATTAATTTATAATGCTAAAATACCTTTACAAATCAATAGTAGCGACCTAACCCCTTGGAATCTCTAAGGATATGGTCAAAAGTCCAGTAACGCATAAAGAACCCGTCATGGGGTCGTCGTTACTGGCCGTATAGGGAAACCTATATGAGTGGCGCAAGCTACTACCCGTGATGGGCTTTTTGCGTCTTATCCCGGGTATTTATCCATCAAACGCAAAAGAATTTAATTTATGAGCGAAGAAGTTGTTGCTGCAAAGAAGAAATTTTATAAGCGTTGGTGGTTTTGGGTTTTAGTAGTAATTACATTTTTTATAATTATTGGATCAGGAGACACGCCTGCTCCAGTAACTAGTTCTGATACGCCACAAACACCACAGGTTGTTGAAGTACCTCCGGCGCCAACTCAAAAGGTCGTTGATAAAACGGTTGCACCCAAAACGACACCTGCACCAACTCCAACTCCGACACCTACTCCAGTATCAAGCAGTACAGTTAGTCAAAAGAATGCAGTTGCCAAAGCAAAATCTTATTTAGGATTCTCAGCATTTTCTCATGATGGACTGGTTGCTCAACTGGAGTACGAACAATTTTCACATGCCGATGCTGTTTATGGTGCAGATAATTCTGGTGCTAGCTGGAATGAACAAGCAGCTAAAAAAGCCAAATCGTATATGGACATGTCAGCTTTTTCACGTGGTAGTTTAATTACCCAGTTAAAGTATGAAAAATTCACACAAGCACAAGCAGAATATGGAGCTAATGCGGTCGGTCTATAATTATTCGAGAATCAGGTTAAAGCTACGAAGCACAATAAAATAATACCCATATTCACTAAAAAGTGTAGAATGAGCGAATGGAGGAGCAAAATCCAATTGAAACAATAATTAAAGAGTACCTAGCAAAACGCACAACATACGCTGAGTTTTCTCTGGCATTTAAGGGTATTTTAGAGCAGATACTGGCTGACAAGAATATAAGATACCAGCACATAAGTCATAGGGAGAAAGACCCCGATAAATTACGTGAGAAAATTATTAGAAAAAGAAAGGACGGAAAAGTATATAAGGAACTAGAAGAAATCGAAGACCTTTCTGGGGTTAGAATAGTTTTTTATTTGGAGAGCGAAAAGAAAAGATTTTTAGATGTTCTTTACAGTGAGTTTAGGCAAGTAATAAATGAAGCCGAAGAAAAATACAAGAGAGGCGGATATAGAGCAACCCACCTAATACTTAAGTTAGATAAATCTAGATCTAAACTTACGGAATACTCTAGATTTAAGGGACTGAAATGTGAGCTACAAATCACTTCATCTTTGTATCATGCTTGGTCTGAAGTTGAGCATGATATTTCCTATAAACAACTCGAAGATAATGCAGAGCAATTAAAAGAACTGGGGCTTGATGAGCTTCAAAAATCTTTCGAAAAAGTTATGGAGGAGCATATCCAAACAGCAACTCACCAATTGGATTATGTACAACAAAAACACAAAAGCATAATCCAAGCTGGTGGTATATTTAGTTCTAACTTTATTGAAGATATACAAAAATCTAGTTCAAATGACGAGATACATAATACCTTGGAAATTGTAGAAGAATATTTCCACAAGAAGCCAGAAGAAACACTGGCTATAGTCACTACCATTCTTTCTAAAACTCCTTTGCCTGCAAAAGCTATCCATATTTTTAAAGACGGTAAGTTGTATGGCAAAACACATAAAGATCTAATGATGAAGTGCTTAGAGCTTATTGAGAACCTGCGCTACATGAAACCGGATAATTGTTTAGATATTGTAGCTAAGTTGCTGCGCTTAGGCGACAAAGATATACAAGGAAAAGCAAGAGAAATCCTAAAAAAGTTTACAGAATATAACTATAATCTTCTAACAGAAACCAAGGTGGGTTATGCTCCACAGCGAAAGGTTCTAGATTACATGCTTCAGTGGTCTCAAAAGGAAAGATTTCAAAATATGGATTTCATTGAAACAGCTTCCAAGGAACTTTTAAGCACAGAAGTAGAAGGCACGAGTAATCCGAGTATGGATACTCTTACTTTTCACCACGGAACGGTTGACCCTACTGATTTTCTCAAGCAAATGAGAAAAGAAACACTAGATATCTTAATTGATTTATTTAAAAACAGCGACGACTTGAAAGTAAAACTTAAACTTATTCATATTTTCAGAGCAACCTCTCAATCTTCCTTCAACTCTAAATCTGAAAAAGTTACAGAAATGCTTAAAGAAGACAATGAGTATTTAGCTAAATTTTACAGAACCTTTATTTTTAAAGAAGGGAAAACAATGACTGATGATTTAGCACTAGTTGCCCAAATAGAGAAGAAATTGTACTGGGTAAACCGTTCAGAAGGTCTTCGAACCCCAGAAACCTTACAACTAAGGAAAGATATTTTGGATAATAATTTTTACCACCTGTTCGATACTCTAGCCGGCGACCCTGTAACACAAAGAGAAGGAGAAGAAAAAAGCATTCAGGATAAGGTGAACGAAATAATTAAAAAAATAGATAAAAAATCTTTTAAAAAATGGTCTCTGGATCTAAACGCTATTGCCAACCAGAAAGATTTTATTGAATATTGGCACTTCGGTAACTATAAATTACTCTTAAGAGAACTTGCAAAACAGAAACCAGATTTAGCGCAAAAAATATTAACGGATGCTTATCAGCACCATTCTCCAATTAAATCATTCCTGAACGATTTTCTAAACGGATTTAGAGACGCTAAACGCTTTGATTTGTGGGATTTGAACGTTGAAGAGGTTGTAAAAAGTAAAGATATCGAACTTGTTAAACCTGTAATTTTTTCTCTTAATCCTCCAATAACACCTGACACTTCTACTTCGATAAGAGATAAGGACTTAAAAATATTCAAGGAAATTGTTAATCAGGCAGGTTCTTTTAGTTTTTTAAAAAAGAACAAAGATCTTAATCTACACTTCGCCGTACTTGGCACTATTACCAGAAATTACTCCGAAGACAAAAAGTTATTTGAGGATTTGCTCTTTAAAGAACTAAGTGGCTATCCGGAATACGCTGGTATGTATATGAAGGAGATTTCGTTGGCTATGTATAGAAATACTTTAAATGTTAATGACTTAGGTGTACGCAATGCTGAATATATAAAAGAAAGATTGATACAAGCCGACAACTTAGATTGGGACGGAGAGCAGATACTTCTTGCCATGGGAAAAGTTAACATAGAAGTAATTTTTGATGTTTTTCAAAAACGTATAAAAAAAGAGGAAAAAATAAAAGAGAAAATTGACGTTGCGGGAAACAGTCGTTATGAACCTATCCCTTATCACATAAATCCCGCATTGTCGGAATATGTTACAGGTCATCCTAAATACATATCTGAAATGGTTGAGTGGGTGGAAAAAATGACATGGGATTGGAGTATTTATAACTGGAATGTCAGTCATTTTCTTCAAAGGATGAAAGGGCCTTTTAAGGAGATACTTATGGCTTTAATCAACAAAGGGGATGATGATAGTTTAATGAAAGCCGCAAGATCGTTACATACCTTAGAAGATTCTGATTTAGATATCTCCTTAGAAATTATAAAAAGAACAAAAAACAAAGGAATAATAAACCAGGTAGAGGGCGACTTACGAAACACCGGTGTTGTAATGGGAGAATATGGAATTGCCGAAGCATATGAAGCTAAAGCAAAATCTCTTGAGCCATATCTTAAGGATAAAAATAAACTCCTGAGTAAATTTGCTCAACGTATGGTAAAGAGCTTTAAAGCTAGTGCTATTGCTCAACGCCAACGAAGTGATGAGGAAAGAGGTAGAAGAGAAGTTGAGTTCGAAGCTGGTAAATAAAATTAATGGTATTATGAAATAATAAAATGAGGATAAGATCAGCTGAGGTATTAATTATTAACTAACGTGCCAAGTTCTAACAATCGCAAAATAGTCTGCATATTGGCTCTGAATAGCGGTTCTAACTTGGTCTAATTGGGCGCACAGAAAGAAAACAATCTCCCTGCGGAGATTTTTTCGTTTCTGTGCGAGGCGGGAGCATGTTTTTTAGTATAAAAAACAGCTGAGCCAGGGTCGTAAATTTTGCTTTGACGAAAGCAAAATTATTCCTGACCACAAAGTGCGGACCAGAATGAGGCCGAAGAATTATTTGTAGCCACATGTGCGAACAAGGTGCGAGCCAAGGTTAGGAGATTTTTTTAATTAAACAAATACAGATACTTTGCATACCCCTCTTTAGACATTTCTGCTTTAGGTACGAAGCGTAATGATGCAGAGTTTGTACAAAATCGACGACCACCTTCTTCTGTCGGACCGTCATCAAATACATGCCCTACATGTCCAGCATCACTCCGTATTTCTGTGCGCGTAGTTGAAAGGGAATTGTCTTCATGCATTGTCACTGAATCGTCATCTATTGTTCTCCAAAAGCTTGGCCAGCCAGTTCCAGAATCATACTTGTGGGTACTAGAAAAAAGGGGTTTCCCAGTAACGATATCAACATATATTCCATCGGCCTTGTTGTCCCAATAGGCATTGTTAAACGGCGATTCGGTGCCATTTTCTGCCACCACATGATACGCTAATGGGTCTAGATTCTTTATTAATTCAGCAATTTCTGCATCAGTATAGTTATAATTATTATTCTGCGATTTTATTTCTTTGTTTTTAGTTTCAGCTTGTTCAGATTCTAAAAATTTTATAGCAGCATCTTTAGCCCATGTTTCTTCTATAAACCCAGCTCTTCCAGATGCTTTTTTGTATTGTTCATAATGAGCCGAAGATTTTTTATAATAATCTTGATGGTATTCTTCAGCTTTGAAAAAAGTAGTAAACGGAAGTATTTCCGTTGCAATTGGTTTATCAAAGACTCCACTTTTTTCTAGTCGTTCTTTAGCATCCCTGGCTAACATCTCTTGTTCTTTGTTCTGATAAAAAATCGCAGTCGTGTATTGGAATCCCGTATCAGCAAACTGGCCTGTGGCGCTTGTCGGATCAATATGTGACCAAAAAATATCTAATATCTTTTCTGTTGAGATAATGTTCGGGTTGTAGGTTACTTGTACTGCTTCTCGGTGCTTGGTTGTTCCTTGCACAACCATAAGGTAGGATGCACTTCCCTTGTCTCCGCCCGAATATCCCGAAACTGCGTCTATAACTCCTTGTTCTTCCTGAAAATATGCCTCAGTACACCAAAAACATCCTCCGGCTAGAGTAATGGTTTCATACGGTTCGTCTAATTTATTCATAATTGCACTTTCTTGTGGCGTCGGATTATCTTTTGGTGCAAACTGTTCGATCAATTTATCTTCAAGTTGTATTGTTGCTCCATAACCTGAATCCAAAATTAAAGTTTGTAATTTTTTATCGTACCCAGTAAACACCGCTAACCCGACGAGTATTATCAGTACTCCAAATAGTTGTTTCATTTTGCCCGCAGTTTGCATGTGTATATTTATCTTGTTTACGATTTGTTGGCCAAAATAAGCTATAAAAAGTAGTGAAGTAGCTAAACCTAAAGTAAATCCAAGGAGATAAATAAACCCGACGATAAATGTGCTCGGCAGTACCGTAGCGATAATAAATAGATAGGTAGGGGAGCAGGTAGTGAAAACTGGTCCAAGCGCAAACCCCATGAGCATGTCGCCCTTATAATTTTTCTTTTGATATCCGGTTCCGACTGCCCGATTACTCCATAGGCTCAATTTTTGAATAAACGGAATCCTTACCCAAAAATCCGGAAACACCATCGCTAGGCCTACTAGAATTATCACAATACCTGAAAAACTATTCCAAAAACTTTGCGGGATACTGATAAATAAAGTTGTAGCCTTCAGCAAAAGTGTAAACACTATGACCGAGATAGAAAGCGAGCCGATCACAATGAGTGCGCGCCTGGAAATATATCGAGCATTTTCTTCCAATGCGCCTATAACTACAGGTAGCAATGGCAATATGCACGGAGCCAGCACTGTAAATATTCCAGCCAGAATTGCAATAAGAAAGAAAATCATATTACTGAATTTGTGATACCAAGCTACTAAGTGTCGGGCTACCGCTCCATTTTTTTATAAGGTTTCCATCCTTGTCGACTTGCACAAGTGTGTGCTGATAAGTGACACCATATTTCTTCTTGAGTTCTATTTCTGTATCATAATCAGTTTTTAAAATACTAACTCCTTCTGGAATCGCCCCCATATTTTTTTCAATATCTGAATTTAGCCCTCTGCAGGATGGACACCAAGAAGCATGAAAGAATAGCACAACGTCACCAGCTTCTGCTCGGGCTAATTTTTCAGGTGCATACGCTTCATATATACCCACCTTCATAACAGTATCATCATTTTTACCCATTATGCTCTCATTATTTTTTTCTAGCATGTCACTTTCTTTTTTAATATCGTCTTTCATCATTTCCTCTTTTCCCTCTATTTTTACACCACCCTTATTGTTTAAAAACGCATAAATACCATTTCCAACTACCAGTAGGATTATAATTCCAATAATGAACCAAATATTTTTATTCATATTAATTTTATTAAACTTTTAATATAAAGGATTATAAGCAATAACTAATATAATGTAAAGTCAACTTTACAATAGCATTGTGGATAAGTGTTTTTAAAGGTTTTTATCGCTCCAAATACGAGTGCCTATTTTAACAAATATCATTGCTATTAAGGCGAGAACTAACCATGCATCTACTTGGTGGGAGTAACCTTGAATGACAATACCTATCATAAGTACAGCTGAACCAGCTAGAAATGCATTTCGTCCGGCAAGAGTTTTATGTGCATCATCACGCTCATCTACCGTTTTTTCTCGAAGAATAAAACTTGCAAACACACCAAAGAGAACCAGGGCTATGGCAAGCATGGCCATCACCATCATGTCTGGCATCCAGAAATGAAATGGGTTTAGCAAAAGAATCGCGAGCGCAATCAAACTCACAGTTACAATCGTTTCTTTAATATTATTTTTCATATGATATTTTAAATACTTTCTCGACTGGCATCCTGAAGAACCCAGCGATTTTTAATGCTAATAATATTGATGGTGTGTAGTTGCCTTTTTCTAAGGCTATAATCGTCTGACGGCTAACACCTACTTTAATAGCTAGATCTTCCTGAGTCACACACATCAGTGTACGGAGTTTACTCACTTCGTTTTTTATACATTCTTTCATTGGTTTAATTATACATACTAAAAAGCCTATGTAAAGCTGTCTTTACTTTTACACACTATTTTATTCACACTTTTTATCTTTTAATATATAAAAGATGTTATAATATATCTATGTATCGCATAAATAAAACACTAATATATCTTCTTATTATGACTATGGTTGGTTCCTTTTTTGCTATCAATATTATTGTGAAGGCTTACGACGTCGCTTACGCTCCCTATTTAATTGAATAAAAATTAATGCTATGGTGTAGGTATGGTAGGTATTTTTAAATTACATAATCCATTTCAGCCCGCGGGGGATCAGCCGGTGGCTATTTCTAAGCTTGTGGAGGGGCTCAACAAGGGTATGAAAAAGCAGACCCTGCTTGGCGCTACAGGCACAGGAAAGACTTTTACTATGGCCAATGTGATAGCGCAATATAATAAACCCACTCTAGTTATAGCTCACAATAAAACTCTAGCCGCCCAACTGGCCCAAGAGTTCAAAAGTTTTTTTCCAGACTCTGCGGTGCATTACTTTGTTTCCTACTATGACTACTATCAACCCGAGGCTTATATGCCCGTGTCGGATACTTATATTGAAAAGGATGCGTCTATAAATAAAGAGATAGATATGCTTCGCCATGCTAGCACTCAAGCACTACTTACAAGACCAGACGTGATTATCGTCGCCTCAGTTTCTTGTATTTATGGATTGGGTAGTCCAGAAGAATATGAAAAAGTGAATTTGAAATTAGAAGTGGGAATGAAAATGGATAGATTGGCTTTAATGAAAAAATTAATTGAAATTCATTTCGAACGTACAAATGCCGACCTGACCCCAGGAACCTTTAGATCTATTGGTTCTAAGGTGGAATTTATGCCTGTATCTGAAACCGTTATGTATCAGATTGAGATGAGTGGAGGAAAAATATCGCAAATAAATAAAGTAGACCCAGTTTCGGCACATATTATAAAAGAAGAAAATAATATTTTTGTTTTTCCAGCTAAACACTTTATTACTGAAGATTCTAAAAAGAAGATAGCCCTGACTGCAATCAAGAAAGAATTGCAAGATCAACTGAAACATTTTGCGAAAGAAGGTAAACTTTTAGAAGCAGAGCGTATCAAACGTCGAACCAATTATGATTTGGCTATGATAAAAGAAGTTGGCTATTGCAGTGGTATTGAAAATTATTCTAGACACTTATCAGGCAAAAAAGAAGGAGAAGCACCAGAAACTTTGCTTTCATATTTTCCTAAATCTGGATTTTTAACTATTATTGATGAGTCCCACGTAACTTTACCTCAACTAAACGGTATGTACGCCGGAGATGCTTCACGCAAGAAAACCCTTGTCGAATATGGCTTTCGTTTACCTTCAGCCCGCGACAACCGACCACTTAAGTATCCAGAGTTTGAAAAGAGAATTGGTCCTGTAGTTTACACCAGTGCCACGCCGAGCGACATTGAACGTGAAACTAGCGAGCAAATCGTGGAGCAAATTATTCGCCCGACAGGACTTGTGGATCCAGAAACTATCGTGCGCCCTGTCGGCGAGAAAGGGAATTACAAAGGTCAGATTTCTGATTTTATTGTTGAGGCAGAGAATACTATCAAAAATGGCTTTCGAGTTTTGGCGACGACGCTTACCAAGAAAATGGCCGAAGACCTGACTACTTATCTGAAGGAAAAAAATATAAAAGCAGAATATTTACATTCAGATATTAAAACTCTGGATAGAATTCAAATTCTTACTAAGTTTCGAAAAGGGGAATACGATGTGCTGGTGGGGGTGAACCTGCTTCGTGAAGGACTGGACTTACCCGAGGTAGCCTTGATTGGAATACTGGATGCTGACAAGGAAGGATTTTTGCGTTCAGACACAGCGCTTATTCAGACTATCGGGCGGGCGGCGCGAAATAGTGAGGGAAAAGTTGTTTTGTATGCTGATGTTTTGACTGGTTCGATGGAGCGAGCGCTCAAGGAAACAAAACGTCGCCGTGATATTCCACTGGCTTACAATAAAAAACATAGCATCACCCCAAAAACTATTTTAAAAAAGATTCATGACATCACTGAGGCTATGGAAAGTGAACATGGCAAGGCTGTGAATGCCGAGCTCGCTCTCGATGTAGAAGTTTTCAAAAAAGCTTTTGCGAAAGATAAAAGTAATAAGGGAAAAACTGAAACTGAGACATTGCGCAATGTCGCCCTGTCAGATGAAGATAGAAATAAATTAGTTTACGAAAAAATAATTAAACTCAAAGAAAAAGAAATGAATAAGGCAGTAAAAGAGCTTGATTTCGAAACAGCGGCCATACTGCGGGACGAAATTGGAGTGTTGAAAGTACACCTAGAAAAGTAGGAACTTTTCTGCTATACTAGTACCAGTTTAATACATATACACCCCCTAAGAGTACGGCGGGGTGTCGTTGCGTTATACTGAGTAAATATAATGAAAAACCAAGCAAATAATCAAAAAAACATAGATAAAATAACGGTTAAAGGGGCGCGGACCCACAACCTAAAGAATATAGATGTCGAAATGCCACGTAATAAAATGGTGGTTATTACTGGCGTGTCTGGGTCAGGAAAAAGCTCACTTGCTTTTGATACTATATTTGCCGAAGGGCAGAGGCGTTATGTGGAGTCATTGTCTTCTTACGCACGACAATTCTTGAACCAGATGCCAAAGCCGGATGTGGACGAAATTACTGGTCTTTCACCAGCAATTTCTATTGATCAAAAATCTCGTTCGAATAATCCGCGTTCGACTGTGGCGACAATTACAGAAATTTATGATTACTTGCGTGTGATGTATGCGCGTATCGGACATCCACATTGCCCAGAGTGTGGTGAAGAAATTAAAAAACTTTCCAACGAAGAAATTTTGAATTTTATTTTAGAAAAAGTAAATGGATTAAGTAAGAGTTCTAAAAATAACCGAAAAGTAATGGGCGTAGAATGGAATGAAACCGAAATAAAAATATTTTCTCCAGTAGTGCGAGGACGAAAAGGGGAATACTATCAATTGCTTTACGATTTACTTGGTAAAGGTTTTTCAGAAGTTCGTTTGGACGGTTCTATGAAAAAGCTTCGAGAAAAAATAGTCCTATCAAAGAATAAAGCTCATAATATCGATGTTTTAGTAGATAGTTTCGCTGTTCATGAATTTACAGACAATAAGGAATCTAGTCGCATGAGACTGGCGGAAGCTGTGGAACGATCGCTAATAGAATCTGATGGGCTGGTGATTATTAAATTTGGAGATGAACCCGCCCGAACGACTGATGCCGTTCAGTCGGGCGGGGAAGAATTTATAGTTTCTGCGAAATTCGCTTGTAAGAACGATGGATTTTCTTTCCCAGAAATCGAACCAAGACTTTTTTCTTTCAATTCTCCTTATGGAGCGTGTCCTACTTGTAATGGTTTGGGTTCAAAATATTTTGGTGGCGACGAACCTTGCGACTCTTGTCATGGCGCTCGTCTTCGTCCTGAAGCGCTGAACGTTTTTATTTCCACAGGTCATGCTAGGAAAAATATTTTAGATTTATCTTCTCTTTCGATTGCTGACGCTTATGAGTTTTTTAAAAATTTAAAGCTTTCAAGTCAAGAAAAAGAAATTTCAGTGCCAGTGGTAAAAGAAATCGAAGCTCGTCTTTTATTTATGCTTGATGTGGGGCTCGAATATTTACAGCTTTCTCGTAAGGCTAATACTCTTTCTGGTGGGGAAGCGCAACGCATCCGCTTGGCTTCACAGCTCGGCTCTAGGCTCGTAGGAGCCTTATATGTACTGGATGAGCCGACTATTGGCTTACACCAACGGGATAACGATAGACTGATTAAAACTCTTCTAAATTTGAGAGATTTAGGAAATACAATTTTAGTAGTAGAGCATGACGAAGACACTATTTACGCTTCAGATTACATTGTCGACATCGGACCAAAAGCGGGGGTGCATGGTGGAGAAGTTATAGCCGCGGGATACCTCGATGAACTTTTAACTTCTAAAAAGAATACCTCTAATTCTAGAACCTTGGGATATCTTCGTGGAGAAATAAAGATGGACATACCGGATGAACGCCGGGAAGGTAAAGGAGTTTTACGTGTTGTAGGTGGAAAAGTTTTTAATATAAAAAACATGAATGTGGAAATTCCGCTCGGAGTGATGACTTCTATTACTGGAGTTTCAGGTTCTGGTAAAAGTTCATTCATGTATGAAATTCTTTATAAAAATCTGCAAGCTCGCCTTGAGCGAAAGTATCGCACTGCTTCTGTTTTCAACTGTGCTTCTTTTTCTGGTACAGAATATTTGTCCCGAGTGGTATTGATTGATCAATCACCGATTGGTAGGACTCCACGTTCAAATATTGCTACATATACTGGGTGTTTTACGCATATCCGAGATATGTTTGCGACTACCGAGGAAGCCCGACTTCGTGGATGGAAAGCTAATCGTTTTTCTTTCAATGTAAAGGGTGGACGTTGTGAAGCCTGTGAGGGGAATGGTGAAATAGCGGTAGAGATGCATTTCTTGCCGACGGTGTATGTGACTTGCGATGTCTGTAATGGTAAACGTTTTGATAAGGAAACTCTGACTGTAAAATACAAAAAGAAAAATATTCATGAAGTCTTGCGAATGACAGTAGAGGAAGGTCTAGCTTTCTTCAAAGATATTCCAGCTATTTCAGACAGATTGCAAACGCTTTTTGATGTAGGACTTGGATATTTAGAGCTTGGACAGTCGGCTACGACGCTTTCTGGTGGGGAAGCACAACGTGTAAAAATATCTAGTGAGCTTTTCCGTCCGCATTACGAGAAGACTATATATCTACTAGATGAGCCAACTGTTGGTCTACATTATGATGATGTGGTAAAGCTATTAGAAGTGTTAAACAAGCTTGTGACTAAAGGTCATACTGTGGTTTTGATTGAGCACAATCTAGATGTTATTAAGAATTCTGATTACATTGTAGATATTGGACCAGAGGGCGGGGTAGGTGGTGGTACGCTGGTTGCCAAAGGTACTCCGGAGGACGTGGCTAATAATACTAAAAGTTATACTGGGAAGTATTTGAAAAAGGCACTCAAGAGATAATTTATTATGAAGTATGAAAATTTAAAAAAACAGAAATTACCTGACCAGCCCGGTGTGTATTTTTTTACCAAAGGCAAAGATATTTTATATATTGGTAAGGCAACTTCTTTGCGCGATCGAACTAAAAGTTATTTTTCTAAAGATCTTATCGCAACTCGTGGCCCTATTATTCTCGATATGGTTTTTAAGGCAAATAATTTAAAATGGCAAGAAACTGAATCAGTGCTCGAAGCACTAATACTAGAAGCGAACCTGATTAAAAAGCATCAACCTTATTACAATACTAAAGAAAAATCCGATAAAAGCTTTAATTATATAGTTATTACTAAGGAGGCATTACCTAAGGTGATTATAGTACGTGGTAAAAACTTAGGAAGTTTCAAATCAGCTGCTTTTTTTGGTCCCTACACAAATAGTGTGCAGTTAAAAGAAGCTTTAAAAATAATCCGTAAAATTTTCCCATTCTTAGATGATAAAAGTAAAAATTATTTGGAATTTTATAAACAAATAAACCTAGTTCCTGATTTGGAGGACAGAAAGCTGTACTTGCAGAATATAAGAAACATAAAATTATTCTTTTCCGGCAAAAAGAAACAAATTCTTAGAAATTTACAAAAAGAAATGAAGGCGTATTCTAAACTGCGTGAATTTGAAAAAGCTGGTGAAATCAAAAGGCAAATATTTTCTCTACAGCACATCAATGATGTTGCATTACTTAAAAATGAAAATTTACAATCAAAAATTGGTGATACCTTTAAGCTCGAAGCCTACGATATAGCTCATATGAGTGGTAAAAATATGGTGGGAGTTATGACTGTGGTGTCGGATGGAGAAGTAAATAAAAGCGAATACAAGAAGTTTAAAATTCGAACCCAGGCTGATGCCAATGATACTGGGGCGCTAAAGGAGATGCTGGAACGCCGTTTGGCTCATACAGAATGGGCGTATCCGAGCTTGATAGTAGTGGATGGAGGCACAGCCCAGCTGAATACTGCGCAGAAAGTGCTTAAAAATTTAAAGCTAGAAATACCGCTGGTTTCAGTGGTGAAAGATGATAGGCATAGAGCCAAAGGTATTATGGGTGATAAAGCTTTCGCGGTAAAATACGAGAGGGAAATATTACTGGCTAATAGCGAGGCGCATAGATTTGCAATAACTTATCATAAACAAATGCGCCGTAAAAACTTTTTGAAATGAATATTCTAATATTAAATGACATACGTAGTGTAGAAAATGTAGGCGCCATGTTTCGCACAGCTGATGCAGTGGGAATAGATAAAATTTATTTAGTTGGCTATACACCATCACCGCTTGATAGATTCGGACGCAAGAGGGGAGATTTAGCAAAGTCTGCACTTGGTGCCGAAGAATTTGTGGCTTGGGAACAAGTAAAAAATGTTTCTACTTTAATTACGAAACTAAAGAAAGATGGTTTTCAAATTATAGCTATAGAGCAAGATAAAAAATCTATAGATTATAAAAAGGTGAAGCTTTCTAAGAAAAATGCTTTTATTGTTGGAACTGAAGTCACGGGCATACCTCAAAACATCCTTAAAAAATGCGACATAATCGCCGAGATTCCTATGCGAGGTAAAAAAGAATCTCTAAATGTTTCAGTAGCTTTTGGAGTAGCTATTTTTGGCATTTTGGACAGAAAATAGTAGTTCTACCACCAACTATTATTTTTTTGAGTAGGGTATTGCAAGTACTACATTTTTCCCCATCTTTACCATATACTTTATGCTCGCGGGCATAGTTACCTTCGCTTTCATCGAGGAGTTTGTATGTTGCTACTGATGATCCTCCTACTTTTATGGCTTTACTTATAATTCGCACAATAGCTTTGTGTAGTTTTTCAACTTCAGACCTAGAGAGAGAAGAGGCGCTGCGATCTGGACGTATACCAGCTTCAAACAAACTTTCATCAGCATAAATATTTCCGAGCCCAGTCACAATCTTTTGATCCATCAGTACGGCTTTAATTTTGCCTTTTTTTTCATTTAAGCTATCGCGTAAATGGGATGAAGTGAATTCTTTAGATAATGGCTCTACTCCATAAGCTATAAAATGCTGAGCTACTTCAAAGGCTTTGGCGTTTGGATAATATAAAAGATAACCAAACATACGGGTGTCGTTGTAATAAAGTGTGCCTTTTTCTAATTCAAATATTACATGGGTGTGTTTGTTTGGTAGTTCGGTCTCTGAAAGTTTAATAGGGTGGCCACCACTGATTTGTTTACCTTTATTAAAAGGTTTATATGCAAACTGTCCGGACATTTTCAGATGCACGATAATAATTTTGTCGTGGCTGAGTTTGAATAGTAAATTTTTTGCTCGACGTTCAACGCTCAAAAAACGTTCGCCGGTTAACCCCTTGATAAATTCTCGTTTCTTTCTCGAAGAGGGGGTACGCAAAGTTCCTTTCCCAGAAACTAATTTTGGTTTTTCTACTTTTACATTATGAATTTTTTGCCCGACGATAACGCGTTCAAGCCCTAGTCTTAGATTTTCTACTTCAGGTAATTCTGGCATGCTACAATCATACTATGAAGAAATTTTTATTCATACTTTTATTTATCTTTTTTTCTATCCCCTTATTTTCTGTTTCTGCTCAAATGCCGATCAAGATTTTACTGGTCCCTGGGCACGATGACGAGGTTTGGGGTGCACAGTACGGCAACATCAAAGAGGCAGATATGAACCTGAGTTTAGCTACAGAACTCTATAATATTTTAAAAAAGGACGGGAGATTGAAGGTTTATATAACGCGAGACGAAGCAGGGTATACAAAAGAATTTGAAGACTATTTTGCCTCACACAAGTCTGACATTTCAGATTTTATAGAAACCTCTAAGGCTAAAAGAAAAGAGCAAATTGCAAATGGAGACTTTATTCAAAAAGAAAATACTCCACATATTGATGCGAGCGAAGAGGTGGCACTCAAGCTGTATGGAATGAATAAGTGGGCTAATGAAAACAATGTTGATGCAATGATACACATTCATTTCAACGATTATCCTAGACATTCTAAGTGGACACGGGGCAAGTACAAAGGTTTTGCTGTTTATATGCCAGAAGAGCAAATGGTGAATTCTGATCCAAGCCAAGAATTGGCGGAGGATATTTTTTTACAATTAAAGAAAAAGTATATTACTAGTACTTATGAAAAAGAGAAAGGGGGTCTAATCGAAGATCAGAACCTAATCGCCCTAGGTTCAAACAATACTTTGTTATCAAGTGTGCGCTCTGTGCTTATAGAGTATGGATATATTTATAGATTTAGAAATAACTCCTCTCGTGTCCGCGCATATAAAGATATGGCTGAACTCACAGCTCTTGGAATAAAAAATTATTTCTTAGAAGTAAAAGAGTAATTTATTTCCCTCCTAATATTTTAAGAGCTTCTTTTATTTTAGCGTTTGTACTTAAGCCGCTAGCTATTCCTTTTAACGCCTCACGAGCTTCATTTTGAGAATAACCCAGAGATTTTAGTGCTTCCAGTGCATCGAGCTCTTCACGCAGAGAATTACCATCAGTGTCTTTGCCCAACTTATCTCGGAGTTCGATAACTATTTTCTCAGAAGTTTTTCGGCCTATGCCAGAGATTTTAGTTAGATAACCAGTATCGCCAGTTCTAATAGCTGTTTTTAAGGTTTCGACTGTGGTGGTGCTCAAGATAGATAGTGCGCCCTTGGGCCCGATACCAGATACACTGATCAACATTTCAAAAAATTCCAGTTCTTCTCTATCTATGAATCCGTATAAATCTAAAATATCTTCACGGACATGGGTATGAATCCAAAGCAAAATTTCCTCGCCTAACTTTTTAGTTCTAGACAAAGCATCTGGGGACACGCTGACCTTGTAGCCCACACCACTGGCCTCCACTATCAAGAATTTGTCCGTCTTTAATGTAATTTTACCCCGTATACTACCGATCATAGGCTAATAATAACATATTTACTGCAGGCTGGCTGATTTGCCTTTTTGTTGGTTTTCTGTTAAATTAACTATATATGCCAATAACAAAATCAGCTAAAAAGGCCATTCGAGGATCACTTCGCAAGAAGGCTTTTAATGACCAAAAGAAGCGCGTAATGAAGGAAATAATCAAGAAATTTGAGAAGCTTGCAAAGACTGACAAAGCAGAAGCCCTCAAGCTTCTTTCTAATGCATATCAGACTATCGACAAGGCTGCCAAGGGTGGAGTAATCAAGAAGAACAACGCTGCTCGCAAGAAATCTCGTCTTTCAAGATTAGTTAAATAAACTATGTCACACCTCTTAGAATTTTATGGCACTGAATGTCCTCATTGCGTGGATATGCATGTTTTAGTTGAACGTCTAGAAAAAGAGGAAGGTGTGAAAGTAGAAGCGCTAGAAGTCTGGCACAATAAAGAGAATGAAAAAGTTTTAGAAGAAATTCCTTGTTTTAAAGAGTGCGGAGGAGTTCCATTTTTCTACAATCAACAAACTGAAAAATTTATTTGCGGAGAAACTAACTATGAAACATTAAAGGCTTGGGCGAAAGGGGAACCATTTACTCAGGAAGATATGTAAACAAAAAAACCACCCGAGGGTGGTTTTTTTGTTTGGTTTAAATATTACGCACGTTGTACGTTTGTAGCATTCAATCCCTTTGGTGATTCTTCTGTCTCGAAAGAAAGAGTATCACCTTCTTTAAGCTCATCAAAAGATACGCCTACTAGTGAGTTACTGTGAAAGAATAAATCCTTCGCAAGTCCCTCAGCTGTAATGAAGCCGAAACCTTTATCAGTGAGTCTTTTTATTGTACCAGTCATTGATTTTATATTTTTTAAGTTACTAATTACAAAATGTGTTCTAAGAAATCGACTTTACTTTACTCTTTGTGCACCTCTTTGTTTTTCAAGTATAGCATACTCGCGCCTAATTTGTCAAGTATGCCATCCGTAAACTATTTAGGGTTAGTGAGTTACTACTACTTGCCTAGAAGGCTGATTGAATATGTATTTTATCAGCACGATAAGCACAAGGATAAGGATCAGAAGCAGTAACCATTCAAACAAACTTCCAGGGAAGAATGAAGCTCCGATAACACTTGCACCAAGTACTCGTGAGTCATAATTTTCGTTGTAGTTTGTATTGATTATTGTTGTATCACCCCAAACGATTGCAGAAGTGTTTGCACTTACTGATTGAGGGTAGCCAGAAGGATCTGTGTAAGTAAGAGTAGCAGGGAAGTTTAGAACTGTTCCAGCTATCGCATCATTACGTAGACGTACTCGGACTGACACTGTGCCTGAAGCACCTGCCTTCAATGTTCCAAGACTCCATATCAAAGTCTGACCTGATCGATTTGGGTTACTTGGAGTTGAGTACATGTAATCAACTTCGTAAGGAAGGTCTAGTCGTAGCACTAAGTTTGTAGCTGAAGCGTTACCAACGTTCTGGTATTTAAGTGTGTAGTTGATTTCGTCTCCTGGGTGAGGTCGTGTGTTATCAAGTGACGCCACGATAGCTTGACGACGATCTACTTCAGTAGATAGAATGATCAAAGCATTTCCTGTTGGTCGTGGGTTTGTAGTTCCTAATACTTGTCCGCGTACTACTATGGTTACAGAATCAGTTGCTGAACCATATGCATTTGTACAAGTTATTGAGAAAGTTCTAGATGATGTAAGTGAGCCAGTGTAAAAACTACCTGTCCCAACATTCTTTGTTCCAGCCCAGCCGAGTGATCCACCAGAACCGTAACATGAAGTTGCGTTTGTAGAGTACCATCGAACAGTAGTAGCACCACCGTAAGCTAGGTTAGTTTGATCGCCAGTAAGTACTACTGTCGGTCGTGTTGAAGGTATTTCTGGGAATATATAATCACCATCAGTTCGGAATGTTAGTCTACTTCCATATACTATGTCCTCTGAGTTTTCAGCTACAGCACGGAAATAATAAGTAGTGTTTGGGCGAAGTCCTCGGATATCTGCTTCATAAGAAGTTGAACCAGAACCATAAGATCGTTCACTAGTTTCTTCGCTCATACTAGTAGTTGTGCCGTATTCAAACCATGCTCGAACAGATGAGCCATTTCCATCTACGCGTCCATTTAGAGTAGCACTATCAGTATCAACATCAGTTGCTGGTCGTGTAGTAACATCTGGGCGCTCATTATTGTTATTATCATCATCTACTCGAACAGTTACAGCATCAGTATCAGAAATTCCAGCATTGTTGTAACAAGTAATAGTATATGTGACATCAGAAGATAGGGAGCCAGTGTTGAAAGTTCTATTATTTCCAATTTCTCTTGATCCAGCCCAGCCATTTCGTCCATTACTTCCTGTACATGAAGTCGCGTTAGTAGAAGTCCATCGTACTGTAGTGCTGTCACCTTCGTCTATTTGTAGTTCATCAGCAGTTATAGTTACGTTTGGTTGATTATTGTATACGCAAGGGCCTGGTTGATTGTAGTTTGTAGCAAGTGGGTCTGTACAAGTATTATTGTTTCCTACAACAACAGTTGTAGACGCAGTCGCCGATACTCCAGCACTGTTATAACAAGTGATAGTGTAAGTTGTTGTATTTGTTAAAGATTGAGCAAAGAAACTACCAGATAGGTTTTTGCTTCCAGCCCATCCACTACTACCATTAGTTCCTGTACATGAAGTTGCATTATTAGAACCCCAAGTAACTGTACTTGATCCATTATAGGCAACGTTTGATGGATTCGCAGATATGTTTACTGTAGGTATAGTTGGAGGTGGGGGAAGAACGATACCACAGTTTGCCACAACTTCGTTTGAAGGAACAGTGGGAGCGTATTTGATGCGGTATGTATATGAATTTCCTGGTACAACATTAGTATCAGTATATGAGCGTGCAGACATAGGTTGAGAGATTAATGCCCAAAAAGCACCTGGATCATTTGGATAAGAATCTCCTTTTTCTATACCATTAGAATTTGCATTTTGTCCACTTGTCCAATTTAATTGAACACGGGTTGGATTTGAAAGACATTGGTAACTCAAAGTACCAGGAGTTATGGTTGGGTTTGGGTTATTTGGATATTGACATGGTAGTGGTTGCCCGTAGTTTGTTGCGTTATTGTCTTGGCAATTTTGTGGGGATGGTTCTCTTTCATCGTCGTCTCCTGGGTCAGTACAATATGGATCAGCCATATCTATTTTTCCATCTCCGTCGTTATCTATACCATCAGAACATTGAGTTTTAGGTACAGGATTAGAACATGTACCTGTACTGAAACTTTGAACACCTCCACGAGCTGAACCGTATTCATTTTGAACAACTATTTCGTAGTAGTATGTAGTATTTTCAGCAAGAGGAGTTAAAAGTTGTTCGTGAGTATCATCTGAATTATAAGTTTGGTGTGGTGTTTGGTAAGGAAGGCCAGTATTTTCACCCCATTCAAACCAAGCTTCAGTAGGTGCACCATTTGGATACACATTTCCTGAAAGCACCGCACTCCACACAGCATTATTACAAGTAGTGGTAGCAGTAGCTGCTATAGCACCCTTGTCGTTCATAGCAAAAAGGCTACCAAATAAGGCTGAAATAGCCAGGGCGCCTAAGATAAACTTTTTCATTTTAATATTCATGTTTTTCATAATTTTTGCTTCTTTTCGAAGACTGATTTATTTTTAATACCTTCGCGTCAATATTTAACACTTTATTTATGTAAACCCTGTATACTATATTCTTGTTAAAAAGTCAAGCCCTATGATTTCTTTGGGGCTTCACTCTACAAAAGTATCAAACTTAAATTTCTTTCGAAATATTTAATAACTTTGTAGAGCGGGGGAAAAGTTTTTAATTTCTCCCCCGATGTTGATGTTTTATCCAGCCGATACTTTGGCTGAACGCGAAACTCAGGAACCTGATCCGGTCCTAGGTGCTCCGGGGCAACCGACCCCAGTGCACGTAGGCTTGATGGGATTCGTCTTGGCTCCGGGAGGGCCACCCTTGTCTTTGGTGAAGTGGTAGATTGCTCCGCCCGCCAATGCAACTCCAGTGAAGATGAGAATCCTCTTGGCCCAGTTTGGGCCATCGTCGCATCCCTTGTTTTTCTTTCCGCAGTTGTATACGGGAGCGACTGGGGCGACGGGCTCGAACGGCAGAATCCTGTGGTTCACAGTACCACTGTGAACCACCTCGATCTGGCCGCTTACCTCGACTTGGAGGTCTCCCAGAATGCGTGCCACAGCTTCAGCCATGGTTCCCTTGGTGCGGGGGAGCTCGGTGCCAGTCGGGCGACCGTTCACGATCTCGTTGTTACAGGCCAGTACCCGAGGGTTTCCACCGTCGGGAGGATAGGCGACCACATTCCCCGGAGGGAGGTTGCAGGTCACCTGTGTTTTACTCCCGGTAGTCTGGGTGATCTTGAACGGCTTGTCCGTCTTTACGAAGGACCAGTCCGGTCCAGGCATCCACTTGAAGGTGGGGTCGACCGGGTCTGCACCGACGTTGCACGCTTTCACGTCATCGGCGCAGAGCGACGAGGCCTCGGCGAACGTGCCGAAGCAGGTGAACGCCAGAACGGCGAGTACGAGGACGAAAAAACGGTTCTTCATTGGGTTTCTCCAGTTTCTTTTGATTGTGATGTGCAATGGTGGGGGAGCGTTATTGCCCCCACCACCGCAAGAATTTGCGAAGCAGGGGTGGGACGCATGCCCTACCTCTAGATACTATTATATCACCTTCTTATGCAAAAGTCAAGCCCCTTGTGAGGGTGCTCGACTTTGAAGGTGCAACTATGTAATAAGCCGTTAAATAGGAATATGTTATTACAAGAGTGTTTTGCCTAGCTTTACGTATGAGAAAAAAATTGTTAATGTAAAAGAGTTCAGGTTGCCCTCATAGTTTAATGGATAAAATGCGAGCTTGCGGAGTTTGCGATGTAGGTTCGATTCCTACTGAGGGCACAACAAAAAAAGAATACCGTGAGGTATTCTTTTTTCTAGTAGTAGAGTTAGAAACCCAAGCGCTCCATTATTTTTTCCGATGGATGTTCTTTCATTTCTTCTTCCGGAATATTTTTATAAAGCATTATATCCCGGACTTCGTCAGCCATAGAAAGATCTATCGGCATTGAAATTTCAGGCATAAAAAATCTCTCTGTTTTTATAAATAGTATATTTTTTAGCACTGTGTCTTCAGGATGGGCTAATTGTATCCAAAAAGACTTTATATTTTCGTATGGATATAGGCGAGTTCGGATGCGTAGACCTTTTTCATTGAGTTCATAAGAAACTACATCTGGTTTTTTCTTGGCAAAAAATCCAAGTAACACTCCGGCAAGAATTATAAGTACGGCAAAAAAATAATTATTATAAATGATAGAAGCTAAGGAGGTAGTGACTACAATAATTCCAAGAGCCCAGAACCAATCTGGATCACGATCCTTTTCTTGATATTCGAGAGCAGTCCACTCAAGCCTTTCCATACTTGTATTGTAACACCCCGTAGTAGATTTTGGCAAAGTAAATTCACCTCATCGAACCAATTTGTCTTATTTGTAGAGTTTTTTGAGCTTGGCAATTCCGCGGTGTATTTGCACGGTGACAGTATTGGTTGATTTTCCTGTGGTTTTCGATATTTCTTTAATAGACAAGTCTTGTACATACCGCATGTATATTACTTTTTTGTATATTTCTGGGAGGTGTTCTATTAGCAGAATGGCACCTTTGCCATCTAAAAAATTTATTTGGTTTGTTTGTTCTACCCCTCGAGGTTCAAAACCTTTTTCTAATAGGGCGTCCAGTGACGAGTTTTTACGTTTTCTATATTCGTCGACGATGAGGTTATTCAATATATGGTAAAGAAAAGCTTTCATCGTTTCTATTTTACCCCCTTTTACTAAGTAGACCCATGTTTTCATGAAAGTTTGCTGGACTAAATCCTGCACTATTTCATGGTTACTGACTTTAAATTGTGCCCGAGCATTCAAGTCCTTAGCGTAGGTCAGGTGAGCCAGGGTCAAAACCTTATTCAGTTGTATTTCTTCCATTACAGTCATGATGATGATTTTAAAATTTAATGTTAACTTAATAATTCTATTACTATAATTACCTATAGTCAAGGTAATATTTCTATATTTTGGTATTAAAAGGTTAACAAACATGTGTATAACCTTAACATTATATTAATGTTCATAGATTGCGAAGAAATAATACGGGTGATAATATAATGACTATGTCTATATTAGTTGTCGAAGATGAGAAAAAGCTAGTAGAAATATTAAAGAGCGCACTCAAGGGTGAGCGTTATTCTGTTGACACAGCTTATGATGGAGAATCGGGTCTAGAAAAAGCCAGAAAGAATAATTATAATTTGATTTTACTAGACATTATGTTACCAAAGAAGGACGGACTGACTGTATGTAAAGAGCTTCGTGCGCATCATGTGCATACTCCTATTATCATGCTCACCGCTAAGGGTAGTGTAGAGAACAGGGTGGATGGACTTGATATGGGTGCTGATGATTATATGATCAAGCCTTTTAGTATAACGGAATTATTTGCTCGTATCCGTGCTGTATTGCGTCGTCAAAAAAATACTGAATCTAATATTGTAAAATATGCGGACTTAATAATGGATAAGAAAAAGCATGAAGTGACTCGGGCTGGAAAAATAATTTCACTTACACCAAAAGAATACAAACTTTTAGATACCTTGCTTTCAAATCAAGGCGAAGCGGTCAACAGAAGAAAACTAATAGACAATGCGTGGGGCCCAGAGTTTAAAGAAGCAAATAATGAATTAAATGTTCACATCCGATATTTGCGCAAAAAGATTGAGAGTAATAAGAATAAAACTTTAATACATACTATGCGAGGGGTCGGGTTTGTGTTGAAATAGTAAAAATTGAAATCTATATTTTAATTTAGATTTAATTATATAGTTGTGCTATAGTTTTATTGGAGGTAGCTCATGAAGCTCTTACTACAAACTAGGCAGTTGCAGAGGCTTTCAGCCGAAGCGTTGTTTACCCTAGAACAAAAATGGGATGAGATAGTATCTCGTTCCAACGCTTTCGTACCGCACGAAAAGGAGAAGGAGACGAGTTATGCAGAAGTCATAACTCGAAATATCCGACTTGGAGAATTTGCTTCTCTACGTTTGAAGCGAATGTTTGCAAGAAGTACTGAAGAACAGAAGACGCGTCGATGGCGGGCCGGGAAAATAGTTGTGGCGGTTGGCTTCGGCCGAGGCTATGACTCCGAATGGCTGAGACAAGCCATACTGGCTGGTTATCAGGTGTGCTGGATCGACGTGTCTGGTGTTGCTTGCGAGATGGCAAAGGCTAGTATGGATTGGCAGTGGAAGAATCTAACTGCCGATACAAAAATCGAGCACCCAAACAAGCCACGGGTAATAAAAGGGGAGATTGAATCAATCCTGATAAACCCGAACGATGTTGGACTCGACATCTCAAAAGTAGAAGTCTGGTACTTTTGCAGGACACTGACATGTATTTCAAGGGATTCAGCTCAAGTCGTTCTTGGACTCCTTGGAGAACTTTCTCTTTCTAAGGAGGTAGACCCAGCACGAAATAACAGTATCGAAATCGTGGCCGCTCTTCGGGACCATAATCGTGGCAGGGTTGGTAAGACCAGTCAGTTGTATTTCGAAAGGGAACTCTTGGCCTATGTCAGGCAAGGAATCGGGAGTTCTACCGAAATCGAAGCCGTAAAAAAATCGTCCGTAATGTATTTTGATCAGCTCTACACGGCTTTTACAATCCGTGCATCCTAAAAGGCGGATGGGGCTATGCCTCCTCCGCCTTTCGTAAATTTATATATGATTATAAACAAGATTACACTTTTAAATGAAACAACTCTCGAGTGTTTAAACAAGTCGAATGAAGTCAGTATTGTTAAACGTTTTACTGAGGTAGGAATCAAAATTCTTGGAGCTGATTTTGGATTTGTTTGGTTGAACTCTCCATTATCTACAGATTTAAATTTGGTTTATAAAAGTCCCAATATAACATTTATGCCACACCCCCCGAGAAAAAAGGGGAGAAATTACACCGCCATGAAAAAAGGTGTTCCTGACTTTATTAGTGAAACAGATAAAGCTATTGACGCACACTATGTTAGCAAGTATGTAAAAAGTTTCGTAATAATTCCTATTGTCTACAAAAAAAACGTTTATGGCAGTATGGTATTTTGTTTCAAGAAACCAGAATCCTTTTCGAAAGACAAGAGAGCATTAAGTGTTTTTATAGGAAACAGTGTGGCTCAAGTATTTACCATCAACAGGCTTATTTTAAGTGAGTTAAGTATACGGACTCTGTCAAAGAAACAAGAAGCCCATTTTAAAGCACTGATTGAGGAAGAAAAATTTAAAATACAATCTATCGCTGATGCTACTCACGAACTTCGTACTCCACTTGCGATAATAAAGGGAAATGTGGATCTAGCCATAAAAAAATTAAAATCTAAGAAAAGTGTTTTTTCGGCAATAAGTCAGGAAATAGACCATCTTTCAAATATTGTTTCCGATCTAGCCACTATAACTTCAGCTGGAGTGCAACTGAAGAATAAAGTTAACTTTAGTAAAGTAAATTTAAAAGAACTTGTGCTAAACGCTACTACTAGATGCAGGGCTCTTGCTCACAAGAGAGGTATCTCTATAAAAACTTCTAATATTTTAAACGTTTTTATTTCTGGAGATAAATTTTACTTAGAAAAAATGTTCGTCAATCTTATCAGAAATTCGATTATCTACGGCAAGAAAAATGGACATACTAAAATTGATTTTAAAAAAACCGAAAGTTCTATCACTATAAACGTTGTTGATGATGGAATAGGTATATCACCTGAGGCTTTACCTCACGTATTTGAAAGATTTTTTAAAGCCGATAAATCGCATACTTATACTGAAAATAGTACTGGACTTGGATTGTCTATAGTAAAATGGATTGCTGACATTCACAACGGTGTTGTGAATGTCAAAAGCGTACAAGGGAAGGGGAGTGTTTTTACTGTTACTTTGCCGATCAAGTAGTAATTATTTAGTATGTTAAACGGCATCGGCGGTATGAAACACTTAAAAGATATCTCGAAAATAACTAGAGCAGAGAAAATGTGGGAAGAAAGTTGGAGGCATGTCAAAACAGATGTCATGGCCATGTCCGAAACACTGACAGAGCAGGCAAATATTGTAGAAAATAAATTTAAAGACCGAATTGGAAAACTCGAGATTCGTATTAAAGATCTAGAGGAGAATATAAATAAGCATAAAAATAGATATTTGTAATAATACTACTTTTGTAACGGCAATGTACTTATGATTACAACAATAGCAACAATTTTAGTGATTCTATGGCTCTTGGGTATGGTGACTTCGTACACAGTAGGTGGGTTTATTCATGTACTTTTAGTTATCGCTGTGATTATAGTACTCATTAGAGTCATTAATGGCGAGAAAATAGTAAAATAAAATAAAAATACCCCAACGATTATGTTGGGGTATTTTTATTTTATGCTGTATTTATACTGGATTACTAGTATTGCGTTTCGCCAACACTTCATCTGCGCTCCAATAACCAGAACCATACGCCGCGAGGAATAGGAAGATGAAACACAAAAGCACTGCTGGTTGACCTTGATTCATTAATGGAACAAAGAAGTGTCCACCCGTAGAAACATGGCCTATAAAATAAGCTACAGCCATTTGACCTGACAGTACAAATGCAACTGGTCGAGTGAAGAGGCCAAGTAGTATTGCTATGCCTCCGACGAACTCCAGGATGCCTGCTACTAGGATAATACCAGTAGCTTCATATCCTGCTGGCATACCCCCAAACCATCCGAACAGCTTTAATCCTCCATTTTGAATGAAAACAATTCCGGCTACAACCCTCAAAAGAAACACTGCAATTCCTACCATTTTTTCTTTACTCATAAACTTTTTTAAATTACTGATTTAATAATAAGTTTATTATAATACATATATGCATAAAAAAGTAATAGTGAATGACTCAATGCAAAAAGGTTATAGTTATATGCTTACTGAAAAGGTGGGTAAAAACTTTGATCCCAGATTTCATCCAGACCTGAGTCCCAAGGAAATGCTTGAGCTAGGAGTGTTTGGGGGAAGATATTTAAATGATTGTAGGGGTGAGTTTCCAAAGAATTGGTTTACCAAAGCAAAACTCAGTTCGGAAAAATACGATAAAGACCTGAATTTTTTTAAAATTAAAGCTAGTCAATCACTAGCCGAGTGGCAGAAGAAAGGATGGATACATAAAGATGATCCGAGGGGATGGTTTCAATGGTACGCTCGGTACTATATAGGGCGAAGACATAAAGATGATGAAAGGCAAATAAAAAGATGGGTAAATATGAAGCGTCATATATCTTGGCTACAAGGAGCATGCAGAGTGGGAGATATATTTTGTAGACCTCGTCAAAGACAAGCCTTACTCCACTGGGCTTATGATAGTAGAAAATTGTAGGTTTTTATTTTGGCGGAAGCGGGGATTCGCCGATACTACGGCTGGTGCTTTTCCACCTCACTTCGTTCGTACGGAAAAGCCTTTCGAACCTCACACAGAAGCAAAGCAGTTTGCTTCTTCGCTTCCTTATTCGCAAAAACAGTATGCCACAAGAGCATACTGTTTTTGTTCAAGCGGAAGCGGTGAGATTCGAACTCACGGTGGGTTTCCCCACGACAGTTTTCAAGACTGTTGATTTAAACCACTCATCCACGCTTCCGTAGGTATTAAATTTTCGAACACTTAACTCTTTTTCTTCAAACTATCTATAGCACCCCTGAAGTCTGCCTTTACATCAAGGTAACTTTTTTTAGCCACTTTAAAAATATAATAAATTTCTAAAATTGCCAGAGTATTGAGAAACAAAAGTACTACAAACCATATCTTATTTTCACGCTTTGCGGCTAGCCATACAGCATAAACCTTCCATGGAATAGTCCAAAGGGCTAATATTATTCCTACTACTGTTATGGAAAGCTTAAAATCCTGCATGGAAAAATCATATCAGAAAAATGCTTTTTATGCTAGTATTTTTCTTATGAATACGAGTGAATTTTCTGGTAGATTTCTGGGGATTGATTTCGGCACTAAACGAATAGGGCTGGCGATTTCTGATGAAAATCATACTCTAGCTTTTCCGAAAGAAGTAATTTTAAATGATAAAAACATTTGGACTCGATTGGGTGAAGTTATAAAAGCAGAAAATATTTTTGAGATCGTGGTAGGGGAGTCTACGGATTTTTCTGGTAGATCAAATCCAGTGGATGAGCAAATAAAGGCTTTTATCTTGGAACTTGAAGAAAAAATTGGCTTACCAGTGCAAAAACAGAAAGAATTTATGACTTCGGTGGAGGCTAGAAGGTATAAAGTCGAAAGTAAACAGAATTCTAATGGGGTAGATGCATCAGCGGCTGCACTTATATTGCAAAGATACTTAGATAAATTTAATAAATAGGTTATAATATATGCATGTTGAAGCATGCGTTTAGTAGATTTTTCCCTACACCTGACTTGTTGTCAGTTACCTCTTTCGGTTTAGATATTTCTGATGAATCTGTAAAATTTATTGAGCTCCTGTTAACTCGTAATGGAATACGAGCAGGCCGACATGGTGAGCGTGCTATTGCTCCTGGGGTCATGGAATCTGGAAAAATAAAAGATGTCAAAAGAATGGGTGAACTTCTAATGGCACTTAGAAAAGAAGAGGGTATTCGGGTGGTGCGAGTCTCTTTACCGGAACAACAAGTGTATTCGTACCAATTCCAGCTCCTAAAGGAAGGGTTAAAAAGTATTCGTGAGAGTATCGAACTTTCGCTAGAGGAGCACATACCTGTTCCAGCCGAAGATGCTATCTTTGATTATGAAATAATCGGTGAAAGTGAAAAAATGTTAGACATTCAGGTGGCCGCTATTCCTAAAAATGTTATTGAAAATTATTTAGTGGTATTTAAGAATGCGCAAATCTCTGTGCGTTCTTTTGAGCTCGAAGCTCAAGCAATTCTTCGGGCTGTGGTAAAAAAGGGGGAGCCGGGTGCATATATGATAGTGGATTTTGGAGAAAAAAGGACTGGAATATTTATAGTTTCGAATGGTGTAGTAATGTTTACTTCCACTTTAGACATTGGCGGTTTTACTTTGAATACCATGCTTCAGAAAAGTTTTAATATTAACCACGAGCAAGCAGACAAACTAAAAAAAGAATATGGCCTACAACGTAATATGGATAACAAGGAAGTTTTTCCGGTACTTTTAAATAGTGTTTCTATCCTGCGTGATGAGGTAGCAAAACATTTTGTGTATTGGCATACTCACAAAGATGAAGCTGGAAAAGAAAACCAACCAATCAAGAAAATAATCCTTTGTGGTGGCGATTCAAATCTTATCGGGTTGTCGGACTATCTTTCCACAAGTATGAAAACTCCGGTCGAAATGGCGAATGTTTGGATAAACATTGAAAACATAGAAAACCAGATTCCAGATATGAGCTCTAAACGCGCTCTTTCTTTTGCAGCATCAATTGGTTTGGCACTCGGAGACTTCGATAGAGATTAATTTACATTTATTTATGATTAATTTAATTCCAAACGAAGAAAAGAAAAAGATAGCTCACCATTTTTATTTGAGACTTACCGTTTTATCATTTCTGATGGGTAGCTTTGTTATAGGTTCTGCTGTTTTTGCTCTTTTGCCTTCTTATATTTGGTCACGAACCAAGGAAGATATAGTAGAACAAAAGCTCATCACTCAAAAAGCCGAACCTGTTCCGGTGCTCGACCAAACCACTTCAGATGCTATAGATCGACTAGATGCAAAACTTACTTTAATTGAAAGTTTGCAAGGTGATAAATTTGGGGTTACGGAGAGGGTGATAAATGAAATAATTAAAAGTAAGGTAAGCGGTATTAAAATATTAAGGATTTCTTATGAAAATGATGGAACGACTGGTAAAAAAATAAGTATTAGTGGGGAAGCTCCATCTCGGGAACAGCTCTTACTGTTTCGCGAAGCTCTGGAAAACAATACAGCTTTCAAAAATGTAGACTTACCCATATCAAATTTTGTTAAAGGGTCGAATATTGAATTTTCTTTAAAACTATTGCCGTCCTAATATGAAAAGTAATTCTCAGACAACGCAAATCATTCTCTCAGCTTTATTTTTCATAGCTTCTTTTTTAGGGTTGGTATTCTTTTATACAGTTATAAAGAGTCACGAAGAGGTGACTGCACAAAAGCTTACGGAGTGGCGAACAGAAGCAGCTAGGCGAGATGAAATCAAATCCCTAGATAGCTCGATGAAAAAAATAGAAAAAGAAAAGGCTATGCTCGAAACGCATTTTGCGGAAAGTGCTAATCCAGTACCATTTTTAGATACACTAGAAAGGTTGGCGGAAAGCGTGGGTGCGGAGAATTCTGTTTCATCAGTAGATGTAGCAAAAGACGGCAAATCGCTAGTGGTGGGTATGAGTGCTTCGGGAAGTTTTTCTGCTTTTTATAAATTTCTAACATTACTTGAGAATTCCGCATATGATATGGAATTTCTTTCTATAGATATGCAAAAAGACGGGGCAGCGAGTTCCGAGGGCGGAGAGTGGTCGGCGATTATTCGAATCAAGCTGTTAACCTTTATTCAATAATTTTTCTTAATTTGTATGGATTTAAAAATTTTTAAAATTAAAAAGAAGTTTAAGAAAAGTGAGCATCAGCCTGATCCAGATTTTTTTTGGAAGATTGTTTTATCAGTTACCGCTATTTTAGTTCTCCTGTCTTTTGCTTTTGGAGCTTATCTATTTTTTAAGATAAACAAAGAAGATGTTGAGTCAGAGGTGCAGTACGACGGACAGGCAAAGAAAATAAGCAAAGAAAGACTAGATAGGGCCTTGCAGTATTTTACTGACCGATCAAATAAATCGAGCAGTATCATAAATTCACCAGCGCCGGTGAGTGATCCATCTTTGTAGAAATTATGGGTCACAAGTATTTTTCTACTGAAAAATCTTTCGACCCCGCCTCACGCCGTCGCGTTCCGGCTCACAAAAACTTCTTTTTTGTGCCCTCGGGAGGAATCGAACCTCCAATAGCGGCTTAGAAGTCCGCAGTTATATCCATTTAACTACAAGGGCAAATTCTGAACATGTGTGCGAGATGCAGGACTCGAACCTGCGACCTTCTCAGTGTAAATGAGTTGCTCTACCAACTGAGCTAATCTCGCAAATCGGAAACGCTTGTAATTATAGAACATTTCGCCTAATATTTCAATATATGAAGATAAAGGTATTATACGAGGATTCTAATATACTAGCCATAGACAAACCGTCGGGTATTTCAGTGCACGCGGATGGACGGAGTAAAGCCAAGACTATTGCTGATTGGATTTTGAAAAATTATCCGAAAATGAAAAATGTGGGGGAGGATGAAGTTTACGAAAACAAGAAAATAAAAACCGAAATTAAAAAGCCGGGTATTGTACATAGGCTCGACCGCGAGACTTCTGGAGTTTTACTTTTAGCAAAGAATGAAAAGACATATCAGTTTCTAAAACAGCAATTTAAAGATAGAGCTGTGAAGAAAACATATATAGCTATCGTGAATGGTCATTTAAAAAATGACAGGGGGATAATAAACAATCCCATCGGCCGAAGCCCGACAGATTTTCGTAGATACTTGGCGGGTCGGGGAGCAAGAGGAGAAATGCGAGAAGCTCTGACTGAATATACAGTAATCAAAAGAATTCCAAAATTTACCATTGTCGAAGTTCGTCCAAAAACTGGTCGTACTCACCAGATACGTGTACATATGAAGTACCTAAATCACCCTGTAGCTTGTGACACACTATATAATCCAGGTTCCGCTTGCCCGAAGGGGATTAAAAGATTAGCGCTCCATGCTAAATCTATAGAATTCAAAACCCCAAAAGGTGAAACTGTTAAAGTAGAATCCAAGCTACCGGAAGAGTTTGAAAAATTGCAAAAATAAGGTCCGTATGTTAGATTAAATTGACTATGACAGTAGATACAATCCGCAAAATTAAATTCAGTCCAGTAGATATAGAGGCCCGAGCGAAGCTTGATTTTCGTGCTGGGGACACTATTCGCGTCTGGTCAAAGATCAAGGACGAAAAGGGTAAATTCCGATCTCAGGCTTTTGAAGGAATGGTCCTAGCACGCAAGCATGGAACTGAAGCTGGTGGTACTTATACTGTACGTAAAATTGCATCAGGTGTTGGAGTAGAAAGAATTTTCCCATTATATTCTCCAATGGTAGATAAAATTGAAATAGTTAAACGAGCAAATGCTCATCGATCAAAACTTTATTACGTACGAACTAAGGCTGTGAAAGACGTACGTAAGAAAATGCGTTCTAGTGTGGTGAATAACGAAGAGATTGAAGTTGTTGCAGAAAAAGCGGAATAGTAGCTAAATGATTCCTCTAGAATTATAATAGCCTTGTGTTGTTCTCATGCCCAGATGGCGAAACTGGTAGACGTACTACCTTGAGGTGGTAGCGCCCGCAAGGGCTTGGGAGTTCGAGTCTCCCTCTGGGCACCCGTAAAATTATCCGCGTGAGCGGATTTTTTTATGGGTGGGAGACGAGAAAGGTGGAGGCCGACGGGCCGAGCCGGGGTCGAGAAAATTTTCAGCAGAAAATTATTCGTGACCGAGTCTCCCTCTGGGCACAAAAATTTATTTAATTTGCTTTGTTTATAATCATAAATTATACTTTGTCTACTTATGACATTTTTAGATGATTTTTCAGTGCGGTTATTAATCTGCTTACTCGGTGTTGCCGGTTTTTTTGTGGCTAAACATATTCGCAACCAAAAGAAAAAAGCCAGTCCTTTTGTTTGCTTGGTGGGTTTTGATTGTCATGCCGTAGTACATAGTGATTATTCTAAAATATTAGGAATTTCTGTAGAACTTTTAGGAATGGTTTATTATTCTCTTATTTCTATATCTTATTTTTTGCTAGCTTTTTATTCCAGCGTTGTGCCTATAGTTTTTACTAGTTTTGTGGCTGTCACTTCACTACTCGCTTTCATATTTTCTCTTTATCTTATCGGGGTACAAATATTTATTTTAAAGAAAGGTTGTTCTTGGTGTTTTGTTTCTGCTACAATATCTATTTTGATTTTTCTGCTTTTACTGGTATAACTTAACGTACATGGAGGCATTGGTGTAGCGGTAACACACGAGCTTGTGGAGCTCTTATCGAGGGTTCAACTCCCTCATGCCTCCCCATTAGCAAATAAATTTATTTATTTGCGTGAGGGTGTTGAAAGACTTTTCCTTATTTACTGAAAGAAAATGGAAAAGTACCTGCCTACGTAGTAGGGAACTCCCTCATGCCTCCCCATATTTTTTATGTTATGCTTAAAGTACTCAGACATAACATATCATGCTTTTAAACACTCGAATACAAGATAAAAATTTTTGGCATTTATCCTCCGAAGAGGTAGAGCAATTATTTGAGACTGATATAGAAAAAGGATTGTTAGAGCAAGAAGTCAGGGATCGGCTGGTTAGATTTGGGCGTAATACTATAGGTACTTCGAAAAAAGTTGTTGGCTTGAAGATTTTTTTAAATCAACTAAAAAGCCCACTAATTTTAGTCCTTATTTTTGCGGGTATTGTTACACTGGCTATCTCTCATTATCGAGATGCTATTTTTATTTTTTTTGCTGTTTTTGTAAATTCTGCTCTAGGTTTTTATCAAGAAAATAAAGCCGAGCGTGCACTTTTAGAATTAAAAACATACTTAAAACAACGGGCGCGAGTTGTTCGCGAAGGAAAAGAGAGAGAAATAGATGCCGAAGAGCTTGTGCCGGGAGATCTTATTCGGTTGGCGCAAGGTGACAGGGTGCCAGCAGATGCCAGAGTGATATTCATAAATGATTTTCAGGTAGATGAGTCAGTGCTAACCGGCGAATCTTTGCCAGTATTAAAATCAATATCTTCTTCATCAGAAGAGGCTGGAATTTCCGATCAAGAATCAATGATATTTGCGGGCACTTTAGTGACACAAGGTATAGGTACCGCGATTGTTTGTCGTACTGATTCAAATACAGAACTTGGGCAGATTGCTTCACTTATTGCTGCTTCAGAAAACGAGAAAACTCCGCTTCAAAAAGCTATAATTGATTTTAGTATTTATTCTAGTATTGCACTTACTGCCCTCACTCTTGTCGTATTTGGTATTGGTGTTTTTGTCGGTTATTCCGTGCTCAATATGTTTTTAACTTCAGTGGCTATTGCTGTGTCGGCTATACCAGAGGGGTTGCCGATATCTATGACTGTTATTTTAGCGGTTGGTGTAGAAAGAATGGCCAAGAGGAAAGGTGTAGTGCGAAAACTAATAGCAGCTGAAGCTCTTGGTAGTACGACAGTGATACTTACCGATAAGACTGGAACATTGACTATGGCTAAAATGGTTATGTCTCGGATTATTCCTTTTGAATTTGATGAACAGAAGTTGTTAGTTAGAGCTTTGACTAATGCGAATGTGCTTGTGGAAAATCCAACCGATACTCCTGAGTCGTGGCGAATGAATGGTCGTATTATGGAAACAGCGCTTGTTCGCTCTGCTGGTATCCGAGGGATGACTTTTTCGGAGATAACAAATAAAGAACATATATTACAGAATATGCCTTTTAATGCTGTGCAAAAATTTTCGGCATCGCTAATAAAAGAATCAGGCAAACACATTGTCGTGTTTTTTGGGGCACCAGATATTTTAGTAAGTCATTCTTTGCTCGACGTAAAAGAAAAGGAAGTTTTAATGAAACAAATTGATGATTTTGCGTTTTCTGGAGAACGAGTACTTGGAGTAGCAAGTAAAGAAATTGTTCACACAGAAAATTTTTCTATAGCAAAGGATTTATCAGTTTCTGGTTTGTCCCTCAATGGCTTGATAACTTTTCGTGATCCTATACGCCCTGGTATAAAACATGCTTTAGGTCGGGTAAATGGTGCCGGTGTAAAAACAGTTATTTTAACTGGTGATCACAGAGGTACAGCCATGGCTGTGGCTAAAGAAATTGGTTTGAAGGTAGACGAGCATTCAGTACTTGATGCTTCCGATTTAGGTCATTTATCCGAAGAAGAATTAAGAATTCGGTTACCACAGCTGACTGTGATTTCTCGGGTTACGCCGTTTGATAAATTGCGAATTGCAAAACTATATCAAGAACTTGGTGAAGTGGTGGCCATGACGGGAGATGGAGTGAATGATGCCCCAAGCATTAAACAAGCTGATGTGGGTATAGCTATGGGTTCCGGTACGGAGGTTGCGCAGAGTGTGGCGGATTTAGTGCTTCTCGATGATAACTTTGAAACTATTGTGGCAGCTATCGAGGAGGGGCGTCAGATTTTAGGGAATATTCGTAAGGTGCTCGTTTATTTGCTTTCTAATGTTACTGATGGACTCATACTTATCGGCGGTTCGCTTCTCACTGGGTTACCACTGCCGCTTAACCCACTTCAGATTTTGTGGGTTAACTTTTTTACTGGTAGTTTCCCGGCGGTAGCATATGCTTTTGAAAAAGATCCAGATGGTCTGGCTCATAAACCACTAAAGAGAGGTAATATAAAGCTTTTTGATCCAGTTATGAAATTCTTGATTTTAGCCATAGGGCTTTCAACCAGTATTCTTTTGTTTATTATTTATTATTTTATGATGAAGTTTGGATATGAAGAAACTATTGTCCGAACGTTTATATTCGCGGCTTTTGGTACTTACACATTACTTGTAGCTCTTTCTGTTCGTAGTTTAGATAGAAGTATTTTTTCATACGCACTATTTTCAAATAAATATCTTAATGGTGGTATCTTAATAGGTTTTGTTCTTATGGCCCTGGGTATATATTATCCAGGTTTACAATCAGTTTTCAATACAGTGGCGTTACCGTTTAATTGGGTACTAGGTGTTGTAGCGATAGGACTTTTGAATATAATATTAATTGAGGTTGCGAAATTGTTTTTTAGAAAGAGGAAAAATAATCATCAACATTATGCTTAATAATACTTTTATTTTTATATTAGCTTTATATTTAGTCATCAAGGGTGCAACGATGGCTACAAAATACGCTAGTCATTTAGCTGAGAGTTTTAAAATTTCTAAATACACAGTCGGTTTTATAGTTGTGGCTGTTATTTCTATACTTCCAGAAACATTTATCGCTATAAATTCAGCCATTAGTGGGATGCCTGCTTTCGGACTAGGGGTGTTGTTCGGATCAAATATTGCTGATCTTACGCTTATTTTTGCAATACTGGTTTTTTATTCTAACAGGAGTTTGAAAGTTGAGAGTAAAATTTTAAAAAATCAGGCAGTATATCCATTTTTATTATTATTTCCACTAATCCTCGGACTGGATGGATATTTTTCACGGATAGATGGTATAGCTTTGATTTTGGCGGGTGGCGCTTTTTATTATTTTACTTTGCGAGAGGGGGTAACTGGGGCATTGGCTATAGGTGATGGCAAAGATAGAGTTAAAAACTTTTCGATGTTACTTGTAAGTATGGTTGTACTTTTAGTTGGTGCACATTTTACTGTCGCATCGGCTACTGCGGTCGCTAATGGTTTGGGGATAAGTACGATTTTTGTTGGACTACTTATCGTTGGGCTAGGCACTACTATGCCAGAAATGTTTTTTTCTTTACAATCAATAAATAAAAAAGATGATTCGTTGGCTATAGGTGACTTACTGGGCACAGTGTTGGCTGATGCTACGATGGTTGTAGGTATTTTAGCTATAATTAACCCTTTTACATTTCCACAAAAGATAATTTACATAACTGGATTATTTATGGTTATAGCTTCCTTTGTTTTATTTAAGTTTATGCGCTCTGGGCGGACCCTTACTAGGAGGGAAGCATCACTTCTTTTTGTTTTTTGGGTTGTTTTTGTCTTAGTAGAATTTATTGCTAATACCTAATACTTAGCACTATTTTGCGTAAGAATTTTTATTCTTGGCTGATATCGTCGATTTTCTTTTCTAATCTTGTAACTGCACTTTGCAGGTTTCGGATTTGAGTTTCTTCGGTTTCAATTTCCGACATTTCTTTTTCTTCAAGTTTTTTTTCACCACTTAATCCTGAAATGATGAGTTTATTTCCGATAAAAGCTGATACGAATACTCCAGTCATTAGCAATAGAATAACTCCAAACGCCAAAGAAGCTATACTTGGAATATTGAAATCGTCAGCTATATGCCAAACTCCGCGCCAAAACAGGACTACCCCTATACCACCAAGGAGTGCGTAAACAATAGGGTAGTGGCTCAGATGTCCCCTGATTTTGTCTTCTAGTTTATCGAAGAATTTTATAACTTTCTGTAACATTTGTGAGTTTATTATATGTTATAATCATTACTATGTCTAATAACCATATTTCATTTCTTAAGTCTTTATTTCAAGATCAGGAGAGTGTGCACCGTAAGATTTTTCATAGCATGAAAGCCAAAGCCGATGCTAAGCGGACAAAGATGGAGAGATTGGCAGATTATATGACGGGAGTATTTGGGGGTAATACTTTTCTTTGGGTTAATGTTTTTTTCTTTGCTTTTTGGTTATTAGTAAATACCAATAAAATATCATTTATAGCTCCGTTTGATCCTTTTCCTTTTAATTTACTTACCAATGTTGTTTCACTCGAGGCCATCATCCTAGCTATATTTGTACTTATTTCTCAAAATCGTACAGCAAAAATTGCTGATCTTCGTGAAGAAACGCAATTACAGCTTTCTGTAATCTCCGAACTTGAAGTTACCAAGATAATGAAAATGCTGGCGCTACTTCTAGAAAAGCACGGTATAGATTTGTCACAAGATCCAGAATTACATAAAATGATCCGCCCAGTGAGCGAGGAAGAGATCGAAAGAAAATTAGAAAAAGAGATTTTGTAATATGTGGAACGACGAAAATCTGGTAAAAGTTTTACAGGATGGTGGTGTGGTGGTGATGCCGACGGATACCCTCTATGGCATAGTCGGTAGCGCTTTAAATAAGAATACTGTTGAGAGAATTTATGAAATTAGAAAAAGGGCACCAGCTAAACCCTGTATTGTTTTGATCTCAGCTATAGCTGAGATTGAGAAGTTCGGTATTGTTCTGATAGAAGAGCAAAAATCCATTTTTGAAAAATTTGAAGGACCTACGAGTATAGTTTTAGATTGTGATAATCCGGATTTTGAATATCTACACCGAGGCACAAAGACTTTAGCTTTTCGTGTTCCAATACTTGAAGAGTTACGTAATCTATTACTAAAAACCGGACCCCTTGTCGCCCCTTCAGCAAATACAGAAGGTATGCCACCATCGAAAAATATAAAAGAAGCGAAGACGTATTTCAGTGATAGCGTAAATATGTATGTGGATGGGGGAGAGATCATAGGAAATCCATCCAAAGTGATCCGATTGCATCCTGACGGAACTACTACTATACTTCGAGAATAGTATGAATATAGAAAAAGACTTTGATTTAACTAATTTAAATACTCTGCATGTCAAAGCGCAGGCGAAATTCTTTGTGGAGATTCAGAGTGAATCAGAACTACCGAGTCTTTTAGCTTTACCCGAATTCAAAAATAATAAGAAATTTTTCCTCGGCAGTGGAAGTAATGTTTTATTTACCAAAGATTTTGATGGTATTGTTGTTAAAATTTCTCTCAAAGGCAAAAAGATTGTAAAAGAAGATAATGAAAGCGTCACGCTGGAAGTGAGTGCGGGGGAAGATTGGCATGAGCTAGTGACATATACGGTGGAGCAAAACTTGGGAGGCATAGAGAACTTGGCGTATATTCCTGGCACAGTAGGTGCAGCCCCAATACAGAATATCGCCGCCTACGGAGAAAATTTTTCTGATGTATTTGAATCACTGACGGCGTGGAATGTAGAAACAGGGGAGACGAAGATTTTTACAAAAGCAGAATGCGAGTTTCACTACCGCAATAGTATTTTTAAAAAAGAACTGAAAGGAAAATATATAATATTAAGCGTTCAGCTTAAGCTTTCTAAAAATCCTGAACTAGAAACTTCATACTATCAGACTGGTATCACGCGTGACTCAATAAAAGAAGAACTCAAAAAGGGTGGAGAAGGTCCGTACACTATTCGTGATGTCTATCAGGCGGTAGTAAGTATTCGAAAAAGGAAGTTGCCTGACCCGGCACAAATACCTACAGCTGGGAGTTTTTTTCTAAATTCCGTAGTGCCTCGCCCAAAGTATGAAGAACTAAAAAATAAATTTTCTGAACTCCAAGCATACCCGCCGGACCAGATGAGTGCTTTCGCTCCAAATGACCCGGCAATACTCAAAGAAGAATTTGTGAAAATCGCTACCGGCAGACTTCTGCAAGAGCTCGGCTGGCTCGGCAAATGGATAGGGAATGTCGGTGTCCATGATAGGCATGCACTTGTCCTGGTGACCAATGGAAAGGCTACCGGGGAAGAAGTCCTTAACTTTGCCCACATAATACAAGAGGATTATTTTAAGAATTTTGGTATCAAACTCGAAATTGAGGTGAATTTGATTCAGTAATATATTAGTGTATAATGCGTCTATTAATAGGTAATATTTAGTAAATATATGATTGAAATACCAAGTAATTATGTGAGGAATTTATACAGAGTGGCTTTAGCTTTTCTAGTTATTGTGTCTCTTTTCTTTGCAGTAAAAGTTTTAAGCGAATTTAAAAGCTACCGAGATACTAGTTTAAACTACAATAGTATCACTTTGTCTGGACACGGTGAGGTTTATGCTGTTCCGGATATTGCGAACGTGACTTTCAATATTCACAAAGAAGCAAAGACTGTAAAAGAAGCTCAAGAGGCTGTAGCGAAAGTGGAAGCAGCGGTTTTGGAATCTTTAAAATCTAACAGTGTAGAAGAAAAAGATATCAAGACTTTGAACGCTTCTTTTAGTCCAAAGTATGAGTATCAGCAAAAAGTTTGTCCTGCGGCAGTAGACGGAGCTACTAGTTATTATTGCGGTGGTGGCAAGCAAGTACTTACTGGATACGAAGCTCACGAGAGTATTTCAGTAAAAGTTCGAAATGTTGATGACGCTGGAAAAATAATGCAAGACCTTGGAACATTAGGTGTTACTGATCTTTCTGGTCCAAACTTTGCAATCGATGATGAGGATGCATTAAAGGCGCAAGCGCGTAAAGAGGCTATCGAAGACGCCCAAGCCAAGGCTGAGGTTCTAGCTAAAGACTTAGGAGTAAGACTAGGCAAGGTTATGAGCTTCAATGAGGGAGGGGACTACATGAATCCTATGTATTATGACGGAAGAGATATGTTGATGTCAGAAAGTGCTAATGTAAAATCTACTCCAGCCCAACTACCAAAAGGAGAGAACACTATCAGTTCAGACGTCTCAATAACTTACGAAATACGTTAAAACCTATTTCTAAAGGCTGATTGACTTTTAGAGGTAAAGAGAGTATTATTAAAAGAGCCCTTGAAAGGGGGCTTTTTTAAAATAACCATAAAATCATGTCACGCATTACAGAATATTTCAAAGATACAAAGGCAGAACTTAAGCATGTAATTTGGCCAGGAAGGAGCCAAGTATTATTTTATACACTTATCGTTATAGTGTCTTCAGTTTTGGTCGCTTACTACTTGGGACTTTTTGACTTCATCTTCTCTAGAGGATTAGAGAAAGTGATCACTCTTTAATTTAAATTATGTCAAAGCAAGAAACACAAGGAGCGAGAAATTGGTATGCAATACATACTTACGCAGGCTACGAAAACGTAGTTCTTCGCAATTTGCGTCAGCGCATAGACTCACTGGGTATGAATGATAAGATTTTCAATGTCATCGTTCCAGTAGAAAAGAAAATAAAAATCAAAGCTGGAAAGAGAGTAGAAGTAGAAGAAAAAATATATCCCGGATACGTATTGGTGGATATGATAGTTACCGATGACTCTTGGTATGTGGTACGAAATACTCCACGTGTTACTGGATTCGTCGGTGCTGGAGTAAACCCTGTTCCACTTAAACAAGATGAAGTGGATTACCTATTCAAGAAAATGGACGGAGGTACAGCTAAACACAATATTGATATGATAGTAGGTGAGAGTATTTTGATAACCGATGGACCTTTCAAGGACCTCGAAGGCAAGATAAACTCAGTCGACCAAGAACGTGGCAAGATCAAGGTTCTAGTTTCTATGTTCGGTCGCGAAACTCCAGTCGAACTCGACTTCTTGCAAATAAAGAAGATTTAAGATAATCTAACAAAGCTAAGTAAATTTATGTCAAAAAAGATAACCAAGAAAATTAAATTACAAATTCAAGCTGCCAAGGCTACTCCAGCTCCACCACTAGGTCCGGCGCTAGGACAGGCGGGCATAAACATCGGTGACTTCGTTACCAAGTTTAATGCTGCTACAGCCAAGATGGCAGGGGACAAAGTGGGTGTATCTATCACCGTATACGAAGACCGAAGTTATGATTTCGTTATCAAGACTCCTCCAGTAACGGGACTTATTTTGAAAGCAGCTGGCGTAGAAAAGGGTTCAGGAACAAATACTAAAACTAAGGCTGGCAAGATCACTCGCGCTCAAGCATTAGAGATCGGTAAGAAGAAACTGGTAGACCTAAATGCTAAAGATGACGAAGGAATCATAAACATTGTTGCCGGCTCTGCGAGATCAATGGGGATAGAGGTTAAATAAACATACTAAAACAAAAAACACCGAGTACTCGGTGTTTTTTGTTTTCTTTAGAAACTATTTTTCCACATCATGGATTCTTTTGGTAGATTTTCTTGGTTACTGTATTTTGCGTTTTTCTTTTTACTGTAAACTCTTTCCACCTTACCGCTGACTACATAGTATATGAGCTGTCCGATTGGCATTCCAGGATAAATGCGTACTGGTTTTGAAGTTGATATTTCCATGGTCCAAAAACCACAGAAGCCTACATCGCCCTTACCAGCTGTGGCATGTATGTCTATACCTAGTCGGCCGGTGGAAGATTTACCTTCGAGGAAGGGAACATGTTTATGGCACTCGGTATATTCGATAGTTGATCCTAAATACAATTGACCCGGCTTTAATACGTATCCAGTTTTAGGGATTTCAAAATGTTTTATTTTATTATGCTTTTTTGCATCTAGGGTTTTGTCTACGTATTGAGCAAAGTGACGACTTAGGTGCACGTCATAGGAATTGCCACCCATATTTTTTATATCAAAAGGCTTTACTACAATACTTCCTTTTTTCATCTCTTCAAGAATTTTTTTATCGGATAGAATCATATTGCAAGTTTCGCATAATTAAGGTTTTTGTCAATTAGATCAATCTTTCGTATACAGAGAAAGTATAATTATAAGGATTTTTCTCGTCTTTTTTGTGTTCTTGGTGGGTAGCCTCGTTCCAAACTATCGGAATAATTTCAGGGAAAAAGACATCGGCTTTTTTGTCTTCAGCATCTACGTGGGTTATATAAAGTTTGTCCGCTATGGGCATTGTCTGTTTGTATAATTCTGCTCCACCGATGATAAAAATTTCTTCATTTTGATTTGGGAGTAAATCTAGAGCTTCCGCTAAAGAGTGTGCCACCTCAACTCCTTCTGGCTTATAATTCATATTGCGGGTGATTACTATATTTCTTCTGTTTGGTAGGGGTCTGCCGATGGATTCAAAAGTTTTTCTACCCATTATCACTGTATGTAAACTAGTGGTGTTTTTAAAATGTTTCATGTCCGCAGGCATACTAAAAAGTAAGGCATTACCTTTTCCTAGTTCGTTGTTTTTACCAATTGCAGCGATAAGTGAAATCATATTTATACGGCGATCGGGGCTTTGATGCTGTCGTGTGGATTATAATCAACTAATTCAAAATCTTCTATTGTAAAATCTTCCAGCTTTTTTTTATTTGGATTTATTTTCATCTTTGGCATCGGGCGTATATCACCTCGGCGGGAGAGCTGTAATTTTACTTGTTCTAAGTGGTTTGAATACAAGTGTACGTCTCCACCAGTCCAGACAAATTCTCCGACCTTGAGTCCGCAAATTTGCGCGATTATCATAGTAAAAATGGCGTAACTGGCGATATTGAACGGTACCCCTAGAAAAGTATCACAAGATCTTTGATACAGTTGGCATGAAAGCTTGCCGTCGGCGACATAAAATTGGAAGAAGCAGTGGCATGGAGGAAGTCCTGACTTTGCCATCTCATCTATGTCGGCGACATTCCAAGCGCTGACTATAAGCCTACGGGAATCTGGAGATTTCTTGATATCCTCAATCACTTTTTTTAGCTGATCGATGTGTCCTCCATTTGGAGTAGGCCAGTTTCTCCATTGATAACCATAAATAGGACCTAGGTTTCCATAATCTTTTGCAAACTGCTCATCAGTTTTTATTTTTTCTATGAATTCTTTTATACCTGTATTCCATTCTTCCGAGCTAGTGGCTGGCACAGGAATATTATTATTTTTCAAATATGCTTTATATGGCCATTCATCCCAGATGTGAACATTGTTGTCAGCCAAATACTTTAAGTTTGTGTCTCCGCGCATAAACCACAGCAGTTCATGGATGATGGATTTTATTGGAGCTTTTTTAGTTGTAAGGAGAGGGAAGCCATCTTCGAGGTTAAACCGCATCTGATAACCAAATACACTTTTTGTTCCTGTTCCGGTTCGGTCAGTTTTTGTTACACCATTTTTCATGATGTGTTCGAGAAGGTCCAAGTATGATTCATCTACGTGTTTGCCTTTCATAAACTCATTATGCCTTTTTTCTAAAATTAACGAAACGTTGACAAATTAGCTTGAAAATGCTACTCTTTAGACATCATTCTCACTAGTTACATTTTGGGGATGACCCAATTATGTACACATCTCATTCGGCTACACCGAAGAAATTCGGTAGCCACAGTTCAACATTTAAAAAATCTGCTCGACCTAGTTCTAGCAGTAGACCTACATATGGAGCACGACCAGTTCGTTCTACAGGTGGTTTTCATGGTTCACGTCCAAAATTTGGCGGACATAGAAAAAGTGGTGGGGGAGGAGGACGATCTCGCGGTGAGCGAATCGATTTTTCTCGTTTCATAAAAAAGGCAGTACACGTGGAAGAAAAGCCATATGATTCTAAGCACACCTTTGCAGATTTTCCTTTTAATCCTCAGCTTCATAAAAATATTACTCGCGCTGGTTATACGAGTCCTCGCCCGATTCAGGATCAATCAATTCCTAAAACTTTAGAAGGACGGGATGTTTTTGGACTAGCTAATACGGGTACAGGTAAAACTGCAGCCTTTTTGCTACCCTTGATTGAAAAGATAGCCAAGACTAAAGGGCAAAATAAAAAAGAAAAAGTTTTGATTATGGCTCCGACTCGCGAACTTGCCTTGCAGATTGATGAAGAGTTCAAAAAACTCGCTTTTGGTTTCGGTATGTTTTCTGCACCTTGCGTAGGAGGACTACCTATTTCAAAACAAATCCGAGAAATCAAAATGGGTGTTTCGTTTATTATCGGTACTCCAGGACGTCTGCGAGACTTGATCGACCAAAAGGTTATCGACTTGTCTACTTGCTACTCTGTTGTGCTCGACGAGGCTGACCGAATGCTGGATATGGGATTCCGTGATGACATGGTTTACATTATCGGCAAGGCTCCAGCTGAACACCAAACTCTTTTCTTTTCCGCGACTCTTTCACCAGAAATAAAAAAACTAACAGAAAAATATTTAAAGGATCCTGTGTTCGTCTCAGTTCTTTCTGGAGAAACTTCTAAAAATATTGATCAAGACGTGGTGCGTTTTAAAACTAAAGAAGAAAAGATAGAAAAACTACATGAAGTTTTAAGAAAAGATGGTTCTGACAAGGTGCTGATTTTCCGTGAAATGAAACACAGTGTAGATACACTCGAGAAAGAACTTAAACACGCTGGATTCCACGTAGGCGGTATTCATGGTGACAAGCGAAGCCGAGAACGTATCCGAATACTGGACTCTTTCAAACAAGATAAAATAAATATATTGATCGCGACCGACGTGGCTGCCCGAGGACTAGATATTCCAGACGTGACCCATGTTATAAACTTCGACGTACCACAAACTTATGATACCTATGTACACCGCATCGGCCGAACAGGACGAAGTGGCAAGAAGGGAACAGCGCTTACTTTTGTACCAGCATAAAGGTATACTAAAGGTATGAGACCAGACACAGGCATACCTAAACTAAATAAAGATAAAATTACTTCACTTGGACAAAATCCAGAGAATAATCTTTTTGTTATGGGTATTCGAGGTTTAGCTACAAACGGTGTTAGCCTCGAAGGAGCGATCGAGATAGTAAGTAGTGATATTGAAAACGCTAAATCCTATGATCCAAACTATTTAGAACAGAGAACAATGCTAGATCTCGCTACCCAATATTTAAGATCCTCAAAATAAAAAACCACTCGCTCGAGTGGTTTTTTATTATTTAGCTTGGATTAGTCCAGCTTTTAGGAGGGTAACGTAAGCACCGTTTTTCTTCATAGTGCGGAGGCCACGAGTAGTGACTTCGATGTTTACTGTTTTGTTTAGTTCAGGAATAAAAACCTTCTTCTTTTGAAGATTTGGGTATTTTCGGACTCGGCCGGTAGGGTTGAATTTCGTAGCACGAGTTCTGTTTGAGTACCCGCCTCCGATAATTGAACTTTTAGTTGTTATCGCACATATTTTTTTCATCCCGTGTATGCTATCATAAAGTGCATAAAGTGTAAAGTAATAATATGGATTCAATTTTTTATATCGCAATACTTATCATGTCTATCGTCATCCACGAGATTTCGCATGGATTCATGGCTGAATATTTTGGGGACAAAACCGCACGTTATGCAGGCCGGCTGACGCTAAACCCTATCAAGCACCTCGATCCTTTTGGTTCAGTTATTCTACCGGCGGTGCTCGTGTTATCTGGTTCCTCGATTTTATTTGGCTGGGCCAAGCCTGTGCCATACAATCCAGATAACCTGAGCGACAGAAAGTGGGGAACAGTGGCCGTAGCTGCAGCAGGGGTGCTGGCGAATTTTTTTATCGCGTTAGTTTTTGGAACCATAATGCGGTTTATTCCTAGCCTTAACTTGAGTGAGCATTTAGCTCAGAGTTTATATTTTATAACCTCTATTATAGTCATAACAAATCTGGGCTTGGGAATATTTAACCTAATACCTATACCACCGCTCGATGGATCCAAAATACTGTTTAGCCTACTGCCTGCATCATTATACTCTTTCATGACATTCATGGAGCAATACTCACTGATACTACTTTTAGTTTTTATAGTTTACGGTGCAGACTATTTGTTCCCAATTATATCTTTTCTATTCACCCTATTCACCGGACTTGCGCTTTAGAGACATTTATAGTAATCTCTTCGGAGAGTCTTCGGACTCTTTTTTAGTCACAAATGCCAACAATCAACCAATTAATAAAGAAGAACCGCGTAAAAGTTCACGCAAAAACCAAAACTGTTGCTCTAGCAAAGGGTTTTAACGTTTTAAAGAACCGACCTGTATATTTCCCAGCTCCATTTAAAAGAGGAGTTTGCACTAAAGTTTCTACTACTACTCCAAAGAAGCCTAACTCAGCGCTTCGAAAAATCGCTCGCGTACGTTTGACTAACGGAATGGAAGTGACTGCTTATATTCCAGGTGAAGGACATAACCTACAAGAACACTCTGTGGTCATGCTACGAGGAGGACGTGTGAAGGACTTGATCGGAGTTCGATACCACATAGTTCGCGGAGTGCTCGATACACAAGGAGTAGAAAAGCGCCGACAAGGACGATCACTATACGGAAACAAGAAACCAAAAGCCGGAGCGAAGAAATAATTTAAAATAATATGCGAAGAAAAGTTAAAAATCGAAATATCGTAGAACCAGACTTTGTCTACAACTCACAAAAGTTGGAGAAGTTTATCAATTACATCATGTGGGCAGGGAAGAAGGAAACTGCACGTAAGGTTATGTATGATGCCTTTGATATCATCAAAGAAAAGACTGGTAATCCAAACCCTCTAGAAGTTTTTGACCTAGCTATGCGAAACGCTGGTCCTATGACTGAAGTTCGTTCAAAGCGTATCGGAGGTGCGAACTACCAAGTTCCTATCGAAGTACGTGCAGAACGCCGAGCAGCTCTAGCTATGCGTTGGATTCGTGATGCAGCTCGAGGTGGAAAGGGAAAGCCTATGCACCTAAAGCTCGCAGATGAAATAATCGCCGCTTCAAAAAACGAAGGTTCTGCTATCAAGAAGAAAGAAGATACTCACAAGATGGCCGAAGCAAACAAAGCATTTGCTCACTTTGCTTGGTAGTTTTAAAATAAATACTAAAAAATCCCCGAAAGGGGATTTTTCTGTTATAATTAAGCAATGATAGTGATTACATACGCAATAGAATACTTTACAGAACATCCCTTAATTTTTCTTTTGGTAGTTTGCCTTCTTTCTTTCTTAATTTTTCACTTACATAAAGGAAATGCTAAATCTAATACTCTTCAAGCACTCGCGTTATTTTTAATAGTTTCCGGATTATTTATAATAATGTTCCCTTATATTTTTGTGGGGTTACCATTTAAATTTGTACCCATGATGATTATTTCTGGTTTTGTCATTTATTTCTTATCTAAATAACAAAGAAAGAACTAAAACAAACTAAACTTTTCTGTTTGCAAAAAACTCACTTATGAGGTATATTATTTCGAGCGCACTTGAAGCGCTTTTTATTTATTAAATTTAAGAAAATTAAACATGGAAAGAGACTATCCACTAGAGAAAGTTCGCAATATCGGTATTATCGCTCACATTGATGCGGGAAAAACTACAACCACAGAACGTGTGCTTTTTTATACTGGAGTGTCTCACAAAATCGGGGAAGTGCATGATGGAGAAACTACTACTGACTGGATGGAACAAGAACGAGAACGCGGAATCACTATCACTTCTGCTGCGGTGACTTGTTTCTGGACTCCGACTTACGATTTAAAAAACAAAAATTTAAAACATCGTTTTAACATCATCGATACTCCTGGACACATCGACTTCACAGTGGAAGTGAAGCGTTCTCTTCGTGTGCTCGACGGTGCGGTGGTTGTTTTCGACGGAGTGGCTGGAGTAGAACCACAATCTGAAACAAACTGGAGATACGCGGATGAAGCAAAGGTTCCTCGTGTTTGTTTTATCAACAAGCTAGACCGAACTGGTGCTTCTTTTGAACATTCATTTGCAACTATTCTAGACAGACTTTCAAAGAAAGCTGTTCGCGTACAAATCCCGATTGGTCTCGAAGAAAAATTTGAAGGAGTGGTGGACCTACTTCGCATGAAGGCATATTACTTCGAAGGAGAAATGGGTAACACTGTTATCGAAAAGGAAATTCCAGAAGAAATGCTGGCGGATGCGAAAAAGTACCACAACGAGCTCGTAGAAAAAATCGTAGAAACTGATGATGTGATGATGACAGAATACCTAGAAGGTATTGTTCCTGATATGGATGTTTTGAAAAAGACTCTACGTAAGGCAGTTATTGCAAACGAAATTTTCCCAGTATTTGCTGGTTCAGCCTTGAAAAACAAGGGCGTACAGCTAGTACTCGACGCTGTGGTGGACTACCTGCCATCTCCTACAGATATTCCTGCTATCACTGGTATCGATGAAACTACTGAAGAACCTATGGAGCGACATGCTTCTGACACTGAACCTTTTTCTGCGCTCGCTTTCAAAATCGCTACTGACCCATTCGTAGGACAAATTATTTTCTTCCGTGTATATTCTGGAACTCTTTCAGCCGGAAGTTATGTTTACAATCCTCGAACTCGAAACAAAGAAAGAATCGGCCGAATCTTGCGAATGCATGCCAACGACCGAGAAGAAGTGAAACAAGTTTTCGCTGGAGAAATTGC